>ERZ773038.23-NODE-23-length-114744-cov-7.720400_pt1 | contig 114744 bp, 158 predicted proteins | sample MGYA00511665_ERZ773038 | MGnify/ENA primary metagenome ERZ773038 (study PRJEB29015, sample SAMEA2737966) | human oral metagenome | biome: human oral; feature: human-associated habitat; material: dental | place: China | collected 2028 ... | reverse complement strand
AAAGAAGTCAGTTGTACCAGCTCCAATATCAACTACTAGAGTCTTAGAAGTAAGCAAGTGTTGGTAGTCAGCATTTACTTGGAAACCTCGTCCCATAACAGTACCAATGTAAGCTGCAAATCCTTCTGAGTAGGCTTGAACTGAAGCAATCTTTAAGTCAGCGTGGAATTCTGGGAATACAAAGTTGATTTCCTTAAGCTCGGAAATACGCTCATACAACACTTTAGCGCCAGTTGAGATATCATTTGGTGGGAGCAAGAATACTACTTTCCAAGTAACATCAAGTGATTGAGGTGAGCAACGTTCCATCTCTCCAAGGATGCGATACCCCTCAAAGAAAGCACGTTGAATAGTTAGCATTGTGACCTTGCTGGTTGGTTTAGGGTCTAGAGAAGTTGGACGGAGAGAACCCATGGAGAACTCACGTTCTACCAATAGACCATTACCATAGAGTTCCCCCTCTGGAGTACGGAAGATATAAGAATCTTCGTCGGTGTAAGTTTCGGGAACTTCGTAACCCTCAGTAATTTGAGAGAACATGTTGCTCAATGTAACTAGTCGTTGCCGGATAAGACCACTGCGACCTTTACCTGATTGAACGAGGACACGAGTCTCAGAGTTACCCATGTCGATTACTAGATTTGCATCAAGGACTTTCATTTACAATTTCCTCCTAGAAATTAAAAATTTACTTCTTTAGACTTCTGTTTATTCTTTTTCGGAAGTCTAAAAATATCTACGATAACTATTTTATAAAATTTATATAAAAAAGTCCAGTAGTCTTAGCTACTGGATAAGTTACTTGTTGTAACCAGTTACTTGTAATATGAAAATAACGATGAGGGCTGGGATGACCAATAAAGACTTACAGATAAGACGAACAACCTTCTTGTTTGTTAGTACCTTTCTGATAAGCATTAACGCAATCAATCCTAACACAAAACCGATAAAGAATACTGGAAAATAAGTATTAAAGGCTAAACCTTGCTCAAGATAATTCATAATTTTTCACTCCTATTTTATTAACTAAAGTAATTTTAATACAATTACGATAATAAGTAAAGGGGAATTACAAACCTAAAATGAGTAAGTTAACAACTTCTTAATAAACATTGCTACTCGAAACACGATAAATGGCAAATAAAAAACCTGAATACACAGGTTTTCCATTTTAATACCTAAGACTATCTAATGCGGGCAAGATAAATGCCCTGAAGAGTTCTCTTCCACTAGGTAAGGCATAGGCGAATAAGAATGACACAAAGGAGATACCCAAGAGTATCAACAAGTGACGTTCAGTGATGCGAGAATTACCTAGCATAACTACAAAAGCACCTGCTACTGCACCTAGAACTGATAGTACTGAGAATACTACCAATGAAGCATCTCCAAAGAAATGCGCAAAGTACACAGACATGCACACTACTGTTGCAACCCATACCACCAAGAACGGTAAAGCGATTTTCCAATTTACTTGTTTAGTTTCCATAAGTTAATACCTCTATTCAATAGATGTAGCTAGTTGAAGTACAGGTCTACCCTTCTCTAACATAGGAAGAATAAGACCCGTCTCAAAGTTAAGTTCCAAATCAAAGCACCTTACCTCAATTCCGTCTACCTCATATACGGCAAACTTTTCATTACCACGTTTTTTAGTGATATTAGTAATGTCGCCAGTATATTTGATGTGAACTCGGTGATGGTTTAATAAGTAACAGTTGTTGTTTGACGTTCTGAAACCTTTTCTTGGGTCACGCATCCACATACCTAAGTGGGAAACATTTATAGTCGGGACTTCCATTGATACCCCTTCGAAAAGTTGAGAACACCGCTCTGAGATAAGTTCAAAGAGTTCTTCGTCTTTACTGAACTTAAGAATACCATAGGCTGCTGCGTGACCTCTACCGTCAATACCGAAGTCATTTAGACTCTTACGGAAGTCAACAGTCTGTATACTACCCCTAAAGGACGCTCTACCTACCTTACCTTTGTCAGAGTAGTAAGCAATTACTACATTATGAGGGGTGGTGTACCTAGATGCAAGCAAACCTACGAAGTTGGTTACATAGGTTTTCTCATCTTCTGTAAGACCAGTTGACGGTATCTCGATAAAGGTGATGTTAGGATACTCGTAAAGAGTTATAGTCTGCTCTAAGCGTTCTACGAACTCTCTTTGAAGTGCTTGGTAATCTTCCATAGGATAACCATACCCCAAGATAAAGTCACAAGCTAAGTCTTGCAGATTGAACCTAAAAAGCGCATTTACTTTGGGCGAGAACGTATAATCTACGAAGTTCCTATCCATACATGGAACACCGAAAGCGTAATCTTTACCAATAACTGAGTCAATGAGATACCCAATGTAACCCCTACGAGGGTGGTCATATAAGCATTTCAAGAACTGGTGAGCCATAGGCATCTCGATGTTACGGACGTCCGAAAGCAAGGTAAGACCTACCAAGGCTTTGGTTGTTTGGTCATTCCTATACTGGAAATTACCGTTTACTAGCTCCTCATAGTCAGCAATACAATGGTATAATACCCCCATACCTGACTGGAAGAGCCAGTCTTGATTCTCGAAAGGATACTGATTGTTAATGACTACCCCATAAGCAGAGTCAGATTCAGCATAGATGAAGTTCTCTTCACAGTCATGGTGGTCTACCGAAATAATGGTGACACCTGCATTAATCAATTCTTCTAACTTAGGACGTTCGATTGCAAAGTCCACGCAGAAAACAAAATACCCAGACAGCTTTTTAGCTGGGATAAAGAAACCGTGCGAACGATTATTGTTTACATAGTAAGGGATGGAGTCATCGTCAAGCTCCTTCTCCAAGAAAACAAGAAACTCACGCATAGACACCAACCCATCAATGTCGGGGTCTCCGTAAACTAAGACTGGAGGTCTCTCGTCTTTAGGTAAAGACTTTAGATACTGAACTGCCTTAGTAAATACATCAACACCCCTAAGATTTAATTGAGATTCCAAAAATTCAGTACCTTCCTTTCTATAGGTAAGTATATCGCTAGAAATAGTAACAAAAATCAACCACTAATCTAGACTCTTATAGACGAGGACAATGCCAGTTATCATACCCCAAGCATACGCTTAAAGAGAAGAATAAAGCTAGTTGCAATAACTACCCAAGCACACAACTCAGTCAAGAATAATGCAGTTTTAAGAACCTTAGGATGAAAACCGTCAATAGTCTTAATGTAGCGAACTTTTTCAGTGTCTGATTTACTAATCTTAAACAGATAGTTAAATTTAAGAGTCTCACTAGCTAGAGATAAGACCTGACGTCGCTCTTTTCTAGATAAATCAGAAAGGTCAAAAAGGAACTCTCCTTCCTCAGAAACAGACTTATCTGTATAATACGCTTTTAATTCAGATAAAGAGCAGTCAGATAGATGTCTTAAGAAACTTAGGATTAAGTTGTCTACTTTCTTCCTAACCAAATCGCCATAATCCATACCCTATAGCCTACCTTTCATCGGAATAGACCTATTTGCAATCATATCTGCTAGGATAACGTTAGCGTCTGATTCACGCAGGTTGTAGTCCTTTAGCTTAGTGTAATCAACACCCTTTTGGACAGCCTGCAAGATGATAGACAAGTGATAAGTCTGGTATAAATAGTACCCACGCTCCCCTTGGCTACCCTTATAGGCTACCAACAAATCAGCGTCAATGACCTTATTCTTAGCAAGTTCACCAATTAAAAGCAAAAATTCTAGAGAAATAAAATCATAAACTGCACCAACTACTTTTTTGTACCAAGAGAACCTAGAAAATTCTCCTAAAACTTTGATAACGTCTGACCTCCAAGAGCCAATTAGGAACTTATCAATGTCATGACCGTTGGACATTATAGTAATTAGAGAGTTCATTTCAGATACAGAATAGTTACGTCCAGTCGTGAATACCCACATTGGCAAGTTGTTTTGCAAGCCTTTGTCAATTAAAGACCACAAGTTCTTAGGGGTGCGTACCAAAGATAGACGCTTATCTAAGTAACCCTTTTCTGCCCAAGAGAGAATATACTCCCACTGCTCAGAATCAAAGCCACAACCTACAAACCTATAGAGTTCTTCCCCACTAAATCCACTTTTAAGGTATTTTCGTAGACTATACAAAACCCTACCGTCAGAGATATTGAAGAACCGAGGGTCGACACCTTCTTTCATGGCTAGACGGATTTGATTCAACCTGTAAGGATTATCCTTGCAGACTGATACCCATTCGATAAGGTCAAGACCGTCCAAGACCATAGAACGAACCTCATCCTGTATGTCTAGGGAGTACTCTGAGAATAACTTTTCAATATTCTCAATTTTTACACGTTGGTTATTGTAATACATCTTCTTCCTCCTTACCAGTCCAATACACCAAAGGCATATCGAAATTCAGTAACTTACGTTCAGTAGACCACTTTTTGTAGGACTTCTCTACTTGAGGGTTCTGGGACTTATACCTAGCTCTGTATATTTGGTAAGTACGCTCAAATTGAGTGCTAAAGCCAATCAGTACGTCACCTATAGGCATACCGAAGTAATTTATAGAGGTGTCTTTTTCTGAAAGTTGTTTATAAGCACCATTAACCATTTCATTTGCATGGGATAGAGAATAGAAACTTACTTTAGGATAACCTAAGTATAAACCTGAGTCACTTTCTATCTTTCTGAAAGTGAGCGAACCAATACAGAAATCTCGAGGGAATAACACATTAGGTTCTAGAAATGCTAACTTAGTTTTATTTTTAGCTCTTACAAAAGTATGGTTAAGAACCTCACTATAATACTTTTTAGCATCTTGTTGGTAATCTGTAAAGGAGCAGAACATTCCAACCAAGTTTACTGCACCCTTAAAGCCGAATTTATACCCCTCAACACCACCAACGTTACCAGTATAACGAGAAACCTCACCAACTAAAGCAACGTCCATTCCTGCTAGTAGTGGGAACGTAAGTTCAGTCCCTAGACTAATATACTCAGACTCGTTTATATACAACTCACCCAAGTCTACCCATATATGGTTGTCTACATAGATGGACTCGATAAAGGTAACATCGTCACGGTCGCCATGATACCCACTCTCAAAGTAGCCTGCTATCATAGGGGAACGTATAAGTAATTTCCAGCCGTTAGGGAACTCCCTTAAGGCTTGGATTGTACCAGTTACTAGGAGAGTCTTGTCCGCATGTTCAGCAAACTCCTTACGAGAGTTACCATGTTTACCGTGATTAGGATTGGTAACGTAGTTAGCTAACTCGTTAAGGTGCATTAGATAGGCACGAAGTAAGAAGTCCCTAGCAGATACAGAAGTTTGTTTAGTAGAAATCTTACCCAAGTAACACTCTTCATACAATCTGTCAAAACTAATCTCCTTATCCTTACGCTCCTTACGTTTAGGCTTACCAGTCTTTTTCTTCTTTGCCACAAGATAACCTCCTTTCGGAATTCTAAATTGTTACTATTGGTATCAAAAAGTTTAGCTTTCGGAAAACTAAACTTAATAACCACCTAATATGCTAGCTGTTGAAACCTACCATCCATAAACTCAGACAAAGGTCGAACCCAATGTACCATAGATTCGTCATGGTAAACTACTACAACCTCTAAATCACTCTCACGATAGGCTAGATTTACCACCTGATAAACCTTACCAGTCTTTAGGTGGGTAAAGTTCTTACCTATGATGCGATATTCATCTCTAATTTTATTCAATTGCCATACCTTCTAACTTTCTACGATTGCGAGCCTCTAAACTAGCCTCAGCACCCTTATTGCCTAGACTACCACCAATTTCACCAATTGAACCACCGAGTTTAACCAACTCTTCAACAGTGGATAAATCCATTTCATGTAGGAACATACCCTCTCGTCCTACGATAGTCATAATGGTTGTACGCTTTTTACCTCGAGTGCAAGCAATGTAGAACATACGTCGCTCCTCTTCAAGCTCCTCTTGGCTAGTAGCCTTTTTGTGAGGGAATACGTCAATTACCACATTCCAAGGATATGCAGAGTCAATCTCCTTACCTTTGAACTCATTGACAGTAACAATTTTAACCTCTGCGTTCTTTTGTTTTAGGCGACTTTGCAAGCGTAAGTTAATCTCGTCCAATTCGTAAAGCAAATCAGATGCAGAAGTAAACTCTCCACTATTTACCAAGACAATTAAGGTTGAGAGGATAGAGCGCATGCGTTCGTTGTAGATACTATCTTTCATACCCACTCTTGGTGTGTAGATAAAGTTATGATAGTATGCAAGCAAGTACTCTACGAAGTCCATTTCAGTAATTTTACCTTCTTTGAAAGTACGGTGGACATTCTTCCATTCCTCGAGTACCCCTGAAATAGACGGACATGAGTATTCGATGTCTTCAATAGGAGCATCCCAAATGCTTTCGTTGTTGTTTTTGAGGGCAGACAACATACTATTGATTTCCCAGTTGTTGAAAGTTAGCTGTTTAAGGACATTAGCTACGTTATTGCTAGTCTTTTCAGTAACTAACCTAATGATGCTAATAGCCTGCTTAACCATGTAAGGGCTTAGAGTCATACCCTGACCGGAAATACTATAAGAGAACCGACCATCACGGTCAAGCATAATAGCTGGTAACAAACCGTCAATGTTTTCACGGCAAATTACTGCTACGTCCATACCGTCAGCAATATCCCTGTAGATACCGTCTACTAATCCCTTAACCATGTCATTGTAGGAATGATACCTACCAATAAACAATTCTCCACCTTCTTTGGCTGCTCTAATAGACTTATCAAGACGGTTGGAGTTCAGTTCAATACTAGGAACGATAGCATCTAAGATATTTGCAGGGCAACGGAAGTTAGTTGACAACTTAGAGATTGTAGGATTAAAGTCCTCAATAAAGTCATGTGTGATGATGTTATGGTCACTACCCCTCCATGAGTAGATAGTCTGGTCGTCATCACCGACTGCTACAATTTGTTTAGCACCTAACATATAGGCTTTTAGGATAGCATACTGCTTTTGAGAAGTATCTTGGAACTCGTCGACAAAGATAAACTCGTACCTATCTGCGATAAAGTCAATCACGTCTTGACGTTGCTCATCATAGATTAAGGTATAAAGAATATCTTGTAAGTCCTCAAAATCGCACTGTCCACTAGCTCTGCGAGCGTTTGCCCATTCAGAGATAATAGCATCAATTTCAATAGCAGTAAGATTAAACTCCTTATACGTTATATTAGAGTACCGCTTAGCGTCCAAACGGTTACGAGAATAAGTCAATGCACCCTCTAGGTCACGCAAATCATCAGAAGTTAAAGGTTTACCGTTCTTACGAACACCAAAACGATTGGCAATGTTCTTAAGGATTTTAGTATTATCTTTTTCATCAATAAAGTTAGTAACTACCCCCAAGGAATTGAGGACAGCCTTAAACTCGGCATGGAGCGTAGAAAACGTAATTGAATCTGATACGTCCATATAGCCTAGCTTTTTGTTCCACTTTGAGAGTTCATACTTAAGCTCTCTAGCACCACTATTCAAGAAAGTTGATACCCAGACCTTGGCAACTGTCCGTACAGTATTACCGTTAATCTCTACCTTTTTGGTGAGTTTACCAGTTTTGATACCGTAAATTAGTTTGAAGATAGTTGAGGTAGTCTTACCACTACCTGCACACGAAAGAACCAGTTGGTTGCCCCATGTACGGAGAACACCCTCCAACTCAGCTAAGTCATACCCCATAGCTGAGATAGTTTCAAGGAACCTCTCACTAGCAGAGTCCTTTTTCTTAACGTAAGTGGGCGCTTTAGTTACCGTTTTTGTAGGAGCCTGCTCTAGATTAGAAGTAAATGACTCCAGTTCGTCAAATAAAGACAAATTAATCTACCACCTTTCGGAATTCTAACTAATACTATTCAGAATTCTATTTTACTACTTTTATACTTCAAATGCAATACATTCAGATATGATAACTACTAGACTCCGAATTCTAAATATAAATTCGGAAATCTAAATAAATAATTCGGAAGTCTAAAGTTATACTACTTATATAAGACCACAGTTTTCGGAATTCTAAACTTAAATACTATCCATAACATCTTGACTTACGAAGTTTGCAGGACTGGAATAAACAGAGTTATCTACCTCGTCAAAGTAACCTTTAGAGCCACCAAAGTAGTAATCTCGGTATTTCTGGGCATCTATGTTTGCATTATTTTGCATAAGAGTGTAATAGATAGCTTCAGCTTCTGATAACTCCATTTCAACAATATCCTTACCGTTAAAAATAAGTTTCTTAACTTTATCCACCGTTGAGATAGAGTCAATAAGGTATCTCTCCCTAAAGAAGTGATTGCCTACCCCACACTCACGGAGTTCAACTACCGTATTATCATAGATAGAGTCCGAGTAGTCAAGCAAGTCCAAATACAAATGACGGTTATTTTCGGGAATCATTTCAAAGTCCTTAGCCGTCTCCTCATAGGTACGAGTAGCTCTTAGCATAGAGAGATATAGTTTACCCTCTACTATCTCGTCCACACGGACAAGCCTAGCTGCATCAATATTACCAAGAGAATTAGAGGTATTAATACCCTTGCGCTCAAAGAGAATTAAGACCATACCCTCTTCAAATCCATATTGAGCCATTTGAGATAGCTTCTCTTCAAGAGTATATTCACGGTTAAAGCCAAGATAATGCGCATCATACTGGAATAATGATAACTTAAGGTCAATTCGGCAACCTTCGTCTAAGGTGATACCGATAACCTTGTCGAAACCTTTAAGGGAATGGCGCAAAGATTCGATATCTAGGTAGGTACTAGCATTTTGAGATTGATACTTATCCAAACCAATATACAAACAACGAGATTCGATACCCAAGAGATAGTCCATCCAGTGTTTAGCAGTAAGTTGGGTATATAAATACTCCAACTCCAAAGCAGTAGTCTTACGATAATAATCACTACCAAGGACGTCTTTAGCATATTCTGTATTCCAGTAGAGGTATTCTCCATTGTCCTCAAATAATTTAGGATTATCTAGGAAGGACAAATCCTCAGATTCGTAAGGATATGCATTGTCCTCTAGTACAGTAGCACCAAGAACGAGATTATTTTCAATTAGGTAGTTCTTATACCCTGCATACACATTTGAAGATAGAGGGCAACGAGTTTTCATACCAGTAAAATCAACCAAGATACCACGTCTTGCTCCCTCCATAGCTAAGGCAATGGACATAAGATATTCGCTACGTGTTTCAAAATAAGGACGTCCAAACACTTGGGTTAGTACGATTGTCATAAAGCTTCACCAGACCTCTCTAGTATATAATTAACAAGGTTAGCGTGCTCTGTTGGAGTACCTAGAGTACCTTGCAGAACACCGATTGCATACAAAAGTTTACTAATATCTAAATTAGACACCCTAGCTTTTATATAAGGAGAACTAATACTTACCAAGAAGTTAACCTCGTCCACATAGGTAGATAGTTCCGATAACTCCTTACTATCTTTTAGCTCCTTGGCAGTAGCCACAGACTCTATTAGGCTAGATACCCCACTGGGTAGTAGCGTAGCGCCTACGTTATCTACCACAAGGAAGTCTAGTATAGAGTTACAAGTAGTATAGTCCCCATTATCTAGCTTATCAAAGAAGTCCAAGCCAATTAGACTCCAACAAGAAGAAGATAGTTCGTTCCTACGTCGCTTAACCGATTCGGCACTAACACCAAGCAGTTCACCAACGTCCTTAGCACTAAGATTGCGATAGGAATAGTATTTGTTAGCGAACTTGTATTTACTATAATGTCCGCCCTCAATATACCCCTCTAAGCGAGAGAGTACACCTAAAGCAGTAATATCACCTTTTTCAACATATTCATTACGTTTAATGTCTAAGGTTTTAAATAAGTTAGCCATAAAACTCCTTTCATTTATAATATATACTAAAACCAAACAGTATAGGACTATGCTATGATACCCCAACTAAGCCAAGAACCCACTACTTAAGAGGGTCTGCCCCCAACAAAGACGAGAACCATATCCACCTCCACCCCGATATCTTTTTTCGTAAAAACCCACTAATAGCAAGCCAAAACGAGAAAAATGAGAAAGGGTACTCCAAAACAGACCTAAAAGTGCCCCAAGGGATGCCACATATAATTTTACTAATAGTTTACCACAAAATACCAAAGAAGTCCACCTAGATGTAAAATAAAGTTATAGTAAATCACTACTAAAGAACATAGTAACTTACTGTAACTACTAGGGATTTAGGAAAGTAAATAATAGAATTATAATAAACAAAACTACTACAGAATAGTAAATACACTATAGAGGATTAGATATTCCTATAGCGATAATGCGTAAGCGAACTAAAAAGAACTATAAACTAAATTTAAACAAAAACCCCAAGGCAAAGCGCCATGGGGAAGAAAGGAGGTTCCAGTTACATAGTAACCGAACAGTGTTCTTCTAAGTGCACCAAGGAGAACACCCTAATGGAAGCTAGGTCTATGCCTACTTAGTAAGTATTTTCCGCTACTTACTAATGGTTCTTACAGGAATCGAACCTGTGTCTACTCTTTAGGAGAGAGTCGTACTATCCACTATACTAAAGAACCATATCTGCCAAGGAAAACCTTAGCAGAAGAAACTAAACAAATAGGAGTCTTACAGTAGTTTTCCCACGAACTACTAAAACAAGACATTTATCAAAACTAGAACCATAACTAATTTTGATAAGACTATTTTAGCGCACATGCCTATAGAAAGCAATAGCCATGCAGAAAATTATTTATGGTAATATAGTTCCGATTGCATACGTTGGGGTATCATAGGACTCTTTAGAATACGAACACCCCTGCTTATAGCCTTGTCCAGTATTTGAGGGAAGAAGTCGTTAATGTATTTATACCCCTTATACTCGAAAGCAAAGATTGCGTTTCGATTTAGCTTAGTATAGGAATACCCACCTAGTTGCATTAGGTTGTTACGTTTAGAGATAATAGAACTAGCTTGCTTGCTATTCATTTGCTGTTCTTCAATCTTTTTGTCCATAATGTAAGGATTCAAGCCAACAAAACAGTCCCAACATAAACCAAGCATATCATTAAAAGTTACTACCTTGGAGTCTAAGTCGTAATTATATGTTTCGCTAACATATATCTTCTTTTTAAAGTCCGTACCACGTTTAAAGAGTTTACCACATATTTCACAGTTAGCACCTGCTCGTCTATTGCAAGCTCTACGCATTTTGATGTATTCTGATTCACTTACGACATTCTTAACGGATACCCCTACTAAGGAGAGAGGTTGTTCCGTTATAGCAAAGTACTTAATATTTTCAATGTTAGGTTGTTTGTCTGTCGAGCGAATGTTTTTGCTATAATTAGAACGTCTATACATACTATCACACCTTTCAAGATACTAGTTCCCTAACTCTTACTTTTTAGTAAAAGTGTTAATAATACGGTTGGTTATAGGATTGTAGAACGTAACCCTAGTGCCAATGGGAAGAGAAAGACTATCTCTTAGATACAATAAAGAGCCATGTTTCCACGCATGGAACTTTTCATTAGGACACTGGGGTATAATAAACAAGACAGAACCGTCCTCAGCTTGGAAAGTTACAGGAATACCATAGTAAGTCTCCAAACCTTTTGCGTAAGGTAAGATTCGATATTTACCGTCATGCCAACGTAAGAGGAAGTTCTCCATTTGAAAGAGCGCCCTTTTATAAATATCTACAAATTCTTGGTTACTTACTACGCTGTAGGCAACCTTATACAACTCTAGGAACTTAACACCATTACTCTTAGTAGAAAGGTGTTTAAGCATAGCAAGTAGCTCTAAGGGATTCTCTATTCCAGTCATAGCAATTAACTCTTTTTCAACATTTGTCAAAAGACCTACGCCCATACGCAATTGCAAGCTAAGAGCAGAGTGAATGATGTCACGTCGAGGACTTTTAACAGACTTTGATATTTTAATTGGGGAAAAACCATCGTTTTGGAATAGTTTATAAGGCATCTCTTGGTTAGAGAATTTAAAGTAATGATACCCCCTTATCTTGCTTTGTACGTCTATAATATTGTTTCTTTTACGATAAACTACCGTAGGTAAAATATTCTTAACGTTTCTTAGACCATAGGTAATTCGTGCTTGAGAACTATATTTATATACTTGAGCAGTAAAGGAAATACGCTGTTTTAGTAGAGGTAAGATAATCTTATTTTCTTTAGTACCTTTATCTAAGAAGATATTAACGTGGTCAATAGCGATACCCCCAACGGATACCTCTCTAAGAGTAAACATGTTCCCACTAACACCAACATAAACACCACTAGCGTTAACTGTTTTGCCCTCTAAATGGGCAATGCTTTTACGGTTAAACGAACCTTCACCATTCCTTGCTTGATATTTAGAACGCTTTGCCTGTCTAAAGCGTACAATTTCTTCCAATGATCGCATAAATATGCACCTTCCTTTCAATACCTAAGGTTTATTTTAGGCTTGTTTTAGTAACTAGACCAACTACAAACCTATACATATTATACCAAAATCATGCGAAAATTTAAAGCTATATCAAGCCAAAATCATGCTGATTTAAGCACCTGCCAATTAGTACGATTTTACATAATTAGAAAAATAACGAAAATTTGGAAATCAGCGATTTTTCGACAATGTAGCTATATAAATCACTACCCAAAACGCACTAACTTAACTAATAAGGTAAGAGGGTACAAGAAAACCCCCTATTACTAGGAGGTTAGCTGCATTACATATAATTAGTCAATAAGTTCGAACTCGTCGAACACTGCCAACTCATTCAAGCGGTCTTGCATATCTTGTTTGTCCTCAGATGTAAAGAACTTTTCGAAGTATGGGTTGTTTAGCAACTCAGTTGGACGTTTACCTTGGAAGATTGGAAGTGCACCTTCGTATGCATCGAATGATTCAGATGGGTCTTCACCATTAGCGACTTCTTCTTTGTTGTCGTCACGGAGTTTTTTAAGCAAGGTCATGACACGTTTACCAGTAAGGAAATCGTTAGTTACTTGGTCTTGAACGATGTAAGCTTCGCCACCTTTGATAAATGCGACACCAGTTTTGTTACCTGTTTCGGGATGTAGGTACTCTAGTACTGCACCGTGGAAGTAATACCCCCCCTGAACAAGGAATTTTGTCTTTTCCCAAGGTTTAGTAAAACGAGGGTCTTTAAGGATTTCTGCGGATTTGTTGAAAGCTACTGCCATTAGATATGACTCCTTTTAAATAAATAATTTTTAATCAGTTATAACAAACAAAGATTGGTGAGAGACACCATCACTAGACTGACCTAGCATGGTATCCTTATTGGCATTAAGATAGTCCCAAGCCTCTTTTGCTTGACGCATCTCTTCGGGGTCACCACCACGGTCTGGGTGGAGTTCCTTCATTTTCTTACGATAGATGCGTTTAGCATCATCGTAACTGGTTGTAGGTCGTACCCCTAAAATACGGTAAGGACTAGCCATAGACTACCAACCACCTTTCTAAATTCGTAATAACTAATTTTGATAATACTATTTTAACTTTTCTGCAAAAATAAGTAAAATAGTTTGTACTACATTTTTGAGATTTTGCTAGACTCATCGATTAAGTCCTTGAAGTCTCGAGCTGCCTTGCCGATACCCCTAAGGAGTTTACGACCTGCCCAACCAGTTGCTTGGGTTCCTGATGCAAGGCCTGCACCTACTAGATTAGCACCTGAATACAAAGTCTTACGGAAAGTACCTAAGTCTTTGCGTTTCCAAGTATCTACCGAACGTTGCCAAGTGTTAATTCTACGTTGGTGTAACCAAGCTTGCGATAATCGATAAGCCTGTTCAGAACGTCTAGGACGATAAAACTCGTCTTGAGTTCCGTAACCGAACTCTTTGATGTCCATACGGTCGTATGATTTAGAACCAACCACAAATTTTTGTAGAGAACGAACGTCTTCGAAGAGTTCCTGCACATTGAAGTTAGCTCCATACCCCATACCCTCAGAAATAGACGAGAATACAAACTTAGTTGAGTCTACCTTAAGTGTGATAACACCAGACCTTGGAAGTAATCTCCAGTTAAAGTAACCTGCTAGTCGACCACTTCGAATGTCGTCTGCTACAGTTGATGGTAAACCTTTTAGCAACTCCTCAGCGATACGTAAGCCAATCATAGTGTCGTTAACTATCAATGAACCACCGACTACACTAATTGACCTAAAACCACCTTGAGTTTTAGCTGTCGCTACAGCTTTTTCAGTCACCGTTTTAACTAAAGCTGAGTAAGAAATCTCTGGGGTGTTTCCACCCATAGCTGTCATGTGTTCGTCTAGGACGATTTCATCATAGTCGCTACCAGTTAAATCAACCTGTGAGGTGTCGACCTTATAGGCACGACCACTTTCATCATGGACTACCCCCAGCTTACCATAGCCGAATTCTAGGTCGTTTGGTTTTTCAAGAGTAGGTTGTGTCGCCAAAGCATCAGCTAACTGCTTGTAAATGAGAGCCTTCTCAGAATCAGGTAAGTTAAGTATCTGGTCAAAGGTTAAATCCCTTAACCGTTCCATGTTCGAGAACTCAACTGCTTTTGCGTTGTCATAAGCGTCTTGCTCTTTTGCTAAATCAACATCATCTAGCAAACCATCTTGCTTAAAGATTTCGTCTGATTCCTCTGGAGAAACGTTCTGTTCGTTTGCATAAGCAGAACCAGTAGGTTTAAACAACCCGTCAAGTTCTGATGATTCATCTGCTAAGTCGAATATAAGACCATTCCTTGCAGATTCACCCTCCTCAACAGTTGCTTCTGGGTCATAAGCAGAGGATGTAGTAAACAACTCTTTGTAAACATAGTAAAACTCAGCACTACTATTAGTTGTTACATTGGCAAGTGGTACACCTGTTGTAATGGATTCGTTGATATCGTCGATAGAGAAGATATACTCTGGACGTAAGTCCATGATAAACTCTCTCCAAGTACCATTGTACCCAATCAAACGCATGAACTCATTAGCAATGTCACTGGAACGTTTTAAGTTAGCATATATTTCTTCATCACTAACACCGATAAAGTTAAGATACCCCTTGAGCCCTACTGCTGAGTTAAGTTGAACACCTGAGTCAATCTTAGCAGTACCTTTACCCATAAGGTTAATTTCATAAGGCTCACCATAGATAGGATTACCATTTTCATCAACTTCTGCATTTTGTTCGATTACCTCTTCTACGTTAAGACCTGCGCTGTTAAGGAATGCCATAGAATTTTTAACGTAGTATTTGTTGTAATCGTGGTCTGGTAAGATAAGGAATGGTTTGTAATAAACAGGAACTGTTTGAGCGAACGTTTCATCACCAGTAAGGATTTTTTGCCTTGAAGTAGTATTAAACTCGTTTACATAAGCAAACATACGGTTCTGAGCGTTAAGTTTGTCTTTTGCAAAACCACGGTGTTGGTTTAGGTAGTTGTCATCACTATACCCCACCAAGATATCTTGACCAAAAGGCGCTACAAGAGGGGCAAGTGGATAGTAATCTGATTTAAGAGTATCACGCTTAGCTTTGTTAACTGTAGCCATACGTTCTGGATAGTATTGGTTTAAGTTAGTAGATGAGTCTACAATGTCTGGTAACTCTTGACCAATGATATAAATATCAGTCTTAGCATTTTCACCGTTACCATAACCTGCGTTCTTCCCTTTAGATACCCTATCTGCAGAAACAATTAGCTTGTCAATAAGTGTAGTTGCCCAATAGGCTGCTGGACTAGGTTTGGTTTGTGTCTGTTTAGGAATTTTCTTCTCATCCTCTTCAGTTAAGCGAGCCTGAGCGATTTTCTTTTCGTTTAGGTAGTAGTTCATACTAGCAAACTCTTTCTTGTACGCAGAGTCAAGCATAGAACGAATACCTGAGTTAACGTTGTTAAACTCATCAAAGAAAGCTACAAGACCACTATCTTCACCATTAACGTCCTTGAATAAGTCCATTTCAGCTACCGATGGAATACGAACACGTGCATCAATAATAGACATAATAAGGAGAACAGCCCTTAGATAGTAAATATCAGCTAACTTACTAGGGTGACCACTATCAAAGATACCACTACCCCTAGCATGTAAGAAACTAGGAATGAGTTCTGGTTTTCCCCAAGACATATATTGTTCTGGAGTGAAGAAACCTTGAATGTTAAGACCTTGCTCCTCACTAGGCGGTGCATAGTCACCCCCATTAACTGCAAAGGCTTCTCTACAGAGGTCAAGCACCATACTAGCCATATCTGGCTTGTTATCTAAGTAAAATACAGGTTTACCTGATTTAATAGCATTAGCGAGTTTTGATAACCCCTCTACCCCTTTACCTGCTCTAGAACGAGCGATAGTATAGTGAGTGATTTTAGGGGTCATATTTACCCTACCACTACCATTTTGCAAGATGTTGTCGTTAGTGTCGATACCCAAAATCATTTGGGCATAAGTGATAGGACGACCTGCTTGCTTAAGGGAAGTTGCTGCTTTAAAGGCGAATAAAGGCATAGCGTTAACCATTTTAGAGTCACCCTCAAAGGTATGCACAGAATAGTAAGGCGAACTAGGGTCAGTTACTACATTACGAGATACAGCTTTAGTGGAGTCTTGCATCGAGTAGGCTTCGTATGCTACGTTGGTTGCAATATTCTGAGAAATATCTAAGCCGTATGGGTCTAAAATCTTAAGTTTTAGTAACCCCAAGATACCCCCTATTTGCACTACCTCAGCTACCATGACACACGTTAGGAACGCTTGTTTAATACGTTCTATAGAAGTGTCGATAGTATTTCTGATTTCTGGAGATGCGATGTCATCGATACCTTCGGACTTTTTATTCCTTACAACTGAGATAACAAGAACCTCAAAGACCTGCTCCAAGGATTTCTTAACTACCTTTGAATACTTATCCCAAGACTCAACATCAGAGTGGCGAGGGTAGTTAGTACGTCCTCCCTCGGTTTCTCTAGGAGTCTCCAAACCGTAAGCAAACTCAAGCATCTTATTAGGGAAGTAAAGTCGGTCACTAGCACTTGCTGTTTCCTTACCGTCAGAAGTTCTACCAGTAAGAACCAACTCTGCAATATCCCAAGCATTACGAGTCTCACAAATCTTAAGACCTGACGCATTGATTGTTTGCCTAATCAAAGGTCCGTGCATAAGAATACCGTCCATAGGAGTGTATTCTCGACTAGTACCCTTGATTGTTACAATATTAGGTTTACCATTCTCAATAGTAGCAATACCGTAAGGACGTTTAAGTTGGTAGGCTGCAGTAAACATGAGAGCGTAGTTGCTAAGGATAGTATCGATAGCTGAGGCATACATGGTTTTGTAAGCTCGGATAGCGTTCATGTCTTCTGGAGTACGTTTACGAGAAGATGAAACCTCTTCTTTGACTGGTTCCCCAACCACCTCTTCGATAGGTTCTTCCGACTCAGCAACCTCTTCCTCAGAAGTAGATACCCCTCCTAAGCGGGATTCCAACTCTTGGAAGTAAGATTTAGCCTGCACATCCCAATCATAGTGTTCTGGTTGAAGAGAATACCTAGAGTAATAAGGTAAACCACCCTCAAACATAAGACCAAACCCTAACTGCTCACCAGTAGCACCTTCATCAAGAGCAACCGCAACTTCAATGGCGTTGTCACAAGGTACTACTGACTTCAAACGGATTTTACCACTGAAAGCCTTTTGTGCGTATTCTTGTAGGATTGGTTCTTCTGTGTAGGATTGGTCGATTACTAAATCTTCTAAAGTTCCATATACTCTGTCACTAAGGAAGAACATTGGGCTTTCGTCTACCTTATCAGCATCGAATGGTAAGAGTAAGGATTCTTTTCCATGTACTGGAATGTGGAACCTTGCATAGACAAAGTCCCTACCAATTACTAAATTTTGGACTACGTTAGGGGATGGGAGTTGTTCAATCCCCTTTAGAGCCTCTCTAATATAGGACATTAACCTAACCTCCTAATAATGTATTCGCACTTATCTACGTCAGACAGACTCTCCCAAGAGCGAGCCATTAATTCTGATAAACTAGATTTAGTAGCCTGACGGCATAAGCTTGATAACTCTGAACTAAAGGAAAGTTCACTTAAGTGAGCTAAATCGTCGTCTCCTCCGCAATACCCCAACAAGGCAAGCGTTTCAGCGTGCCTTGGCAAGCCAAGTTTTTGTAATTTAGACTCAGAGAACCGATAAGTGAAACCAGTACCTTTAGGACTTAAACTCAAACTAGCAGTTTGTTTGTACTCGTCTTGTAGGTCGTGCCATAGGTTAAACAGACCTGACATCAACTCTTCGGGGAGTACCCCAAGCACCATCTCTTTTAACTCAGAAGAGATACTAGATTCTTCTTCGTCCTCCTTCACATCAACAGAAGTATTCACAGGCACAAAGACCTTACCTTCAAGCTCTGCAATCAAGGACTTAACTACTTGGAGTAAGATTTCCTTTTCTGATGCTTCTTTACTTACTTTTATTAAACTCAAAGAGTCATATTCCTTAGCACGGAAGAGAGCCTTGATAGGTTCTTGCATACGCTTAGATACCATATCTACGTTAGGTAGGAAACCTTGAGTCGAGTCATTAATTTGGTAAGGAGCTCCTTCCTTAAAGTACCCTAACTGACGGTAGACTACGAAAAGAGCATCTCCTGCATTATCTTGCTTAGAGTAGTACTCTTTTAACTCTTCTGAATACCGACCACCTGAGGACATGGCGCAAGAAGTAAGTTCTTTAGTGAAAGAAACTAAAGAAGATTTCTTTTCAACATCATCTTTGCGAGCAAGTGTTAGAAGTTTCAAGACAGGAGTCCAAAAAATTAGTTGAGCCTTATCGTTACTGATTAACTCCGATAAGCGGTCTTGAGTACGCTTTTTAGCCTTTTGCTCTTCCACAATAGACTCAACCTTAGAGAAGTATTTAGCTAGATTACCACCCTCAATGTCTAACTTATACAAGGTAGGACGGAGATAATGGCGCTTATGGAAGTCAGATACCCCAGTTTCTTTAACCTTGCTACCACCAATTTGCTTACCGATAATACAATCTAGGGCTTGGCTACTAGAATTAAATTTGCGGATTGCCTCTTCAAGGAACTTAATATTAACATTTGCAGGAACTAAACTAATAGCTCTAAGACGGTGAGTCGCTACAAGGGTTGATAAGTAAGTCCTCACCATTTGGTCTGTTACCAATGCTTCAGAAATGAACACCTCCTCCAAACAAGAGAGAGCCTTGTTCTCGAAGAGAGGACGTAAAGGGTTCTTATATTTAGAACCTTGAGCCATATCCTCAGACACCTTAACCATGTCAAATGGTATAGATTTAATACGATGGTCAAAACCATGATATTCAACTAAAGCTCCATCAGTAAGGATAGCAATACGTCTAAACATGTTAGGTGACCAATTCTGGACTAAGCTACCTTCTTTGGTAGGAGTTATAAGAGGTTTGCCACCTAAAACGGCAACTACACTATCATAAACATATCCCATGGAATTACCTTCCTTTCTTTTCTATACTTAATATTTTCCACTTTGATAATACCCCTTTCTAGCGAAGATAAGACAAACAATGGAAAAGAAAGATAGTCATTTAAATACAAAAATACACAAGCTCTAAAAAAGAACTTGTGTAAATAAATAGACTATTCAACTTCAGCTAGACCAAGATTTCCTTCAGCGTCTGAGAACATATAGATAGCGTTAGGAACATAATCCTGACCATCAAGGTCGATGATTTCAGAAGTCTTGCCAGTCTTCTCAACGTTATAGATTTTACCAATATCGTCGAAACCATATTCAATCATAACGAACTGGAACTCTTTAGCAAAGATTTTGATAATCTGCTTAAGAACTTCCTTGGCTGCTCCGTGCGTACCCCCAAGTAACTCGTCTTGGATGAAGATTTTACGTCCACCTGAGATTTGGATTAAGCACAAGCAGAACAAGAATGAAATAACTTGTCGTAAACCTGTACCTGACTGTAACAACATATCATATTCGATACCATCAGCATCAGTAAGTAGAACCTTAAGATGGGCATACCGACCTGCATGCATTTGCTTTTTAAGGTAGATACGTCTTGTATCCGATTTAAACAACTCACCGAGAGTTTTGTTGATAACTGCAGTGATGTAGTCCAAGGTTTCCATAGCCTGCTTATCAGCTACTGCAGAAATCAGTTTAGATGCTTCAACTAGAGTATCATACTCTTTTGACTTTTCTTCTACCGTATTACGTTTGGTAGAAAGGAGCTCTGTTAAACGAGAACGCTCCTTCAAGTCACGTTTTAGCGAAACAATACTAGAAGAATATACTCCCATAATAGTTTCTCCTTTCTTAGAGAAGTATTAGCTAGGAGATACCCCCTAGCTAGTACGTGTGTTAGAAATGAATGCACCACTATCGTCCGAGATAGACAACTGATACCCCACTCCACGTGTAGCCTTATCCAAGTAAAGGAATAGGTTTGGACTCATTACGGAGTCATCACCGACAATCATGTATGAGAGCAAGGAAGTCTTCATCTTGAATTCCATACCCATGACATCCCCCTTAGCATTGTTGATAGGCATTACCCTAGAGAAATCATTAGTACGGATATGAACTCCGTCCTCTTGGATAGAGAATGTAGCGTCAGTACCCATTGTACTTAGGCGACGAATCAAATCTTTCAAGAACTTACGGTCAAGGATAACACCGTTAGCTTTTGTGATACCCTCGAGGGTAGGTTTGTAGTTAAAGCGTACTGGCAAGTGATTGATGAAAGCTTCGATTGAGCCATCTTCAGAGCGCACTGCGAATTTGTTACCTTGCAAGACCATTGTCGTATGGTTACTTGTTTCAGCCATTTTCTTCAAGTAAGCTACAGATGTGTAACGGAATGAAGAGTTATGCAATACTTCTGGCAAAATGTTTTGGTAGAAGATTTGGCAACGAGTGTCCATTACAAAGATAACATCTTCAGCGAAGTGGATAAGGTTGTTATTTACACCCTTTTTAGAGTCCATTACAGGAATGAGAGTAGAGAGAACCATATCCAACTCAATAGTACTTACAGACTCAGCTTGCTCTTCTTCGAACTTAAGTTTAAGGTCTTCAAGTAAGCGTTCCTTAATCTTGATATTGTCAAGACTGTAAGAGGTTACTCCACCAAAGAGGTCTTGCTCTTCGTCTAGGTCAGACTCGTGTACAATTACTTGCACTCTATTTTCATTTTCACGAAACTCAACAGAGTCTACCTTAGTACGACTTAGAGAAGTGTACGTTCCAAGGATTTTGTTGAGTTCTGAAGAGTTGATTTGAATGTTTCCCGCCTTTTCTACTTGTTCTGGAGTAAAGGCTACACGAACCATCAAGTCAGAGTTCTTAGCTGCTACAATACTTTCACCGTCATCATGTACCATGAAAACAACTGTCTTATCAGAGTCTTTCAACGCTGAATCAGAAGTTACAGAGGTTGCGTGAGAAAGCAACCCAACCAACATGTCATATTCTACAAAAAAGTGTGCCATTTAATACCTCTTAATCAAATTTGAAACTACCACCACTACGAACTGGACGAGCTGGCGCTACATCGTCCGAGTCATCTTCATTCACAATAATTGGACGTCTGCGAGGACTTCCTACAATTTCATCTTCTTCCAAACCGTCAGTTACGATTGGAGATTTAGGTTTTGGAGATACCCCTTTGGGAGCAACACCTGCGACTGCGTTCAATTCGCTAAGAGAAACACCTACTTCCTCTTCTCCCATATCGAAGTTAGATGTTACAACAGGACGCTTACGAGCTGGTTTTACGATAGGAGTATCGTCTAGGTCTTCCAAGTCATCATCTATTACTGATCGTCTTGCAGCCTGTGTAGGGAGCTTAACAACCTCTTCAGCATCATCTTCTACTACCGTACGTCGCTTAACAGGAGCAACAAACTCTTCTTCTTCCAACTCATCTACCATAACATTACGAACAGGTGCAGTAGGTTTTACAACAGGTTCTTCAGCAATGACACGTTTTGGAGCAATGTCTTCGAGTTCGACTTCTTTAACGTCCTCCAATTCGACTTCGGTAGGCTCAGTACCCTCAACGTCACCTGTCTCCTCTACAACCTCTTCAGCTGGCTCATACCCTAAGAGTTCCTGCGCACCAAGGATATCCCCTTCAAGAATAAGTTGGTTGACTTTTTCAGCTACTGTAACTTGTTTTTCCAAGTCTGCTTCAGTTGTTGCAAGCAAATCATTTACAAATTTGGTAAATTTAGCTTCATCTTCAATATTCGGAAAACTAATTCCAAACTTTTGTTCATAGTCAGCTACCAATTCGGAAATCTGTTTTGTTAGCAACTTAAGTTGTGCCTGCGCTTCAGCTGATTTTCGATTGTTTAGTTCACTACGCTTATTCGCATTCTGAATACGTTCTAGTAAATCCATATTTTACTTTCCTTTCTTAATTACCCGTCGAACCAAAGCCACCAGTTCTTACAGTAGATGTTGTGTCACCATCTGCAAGCAAGTAGGTTTGGAATACACCCTGCATAAAAGCATCACCACGTTTGAGAGTAACTGGTTGGTTAGTGATGTTCTTAAACAAACCACAAATCATACCCTCATTGTAGTCGTTACCGTAGTAGTCCGAGTCAATGATACCCACAGAGTTTATAAGGACGATACCTTTCTTTGCTGGGTTAGATGAACGGTCGTAAAGGTTTAAGACCTCGTTACCTTGCATGTAAACCTTTAGACCAGTAGGGATAAGGACAATCTCTCCTGGTGGCAAGGTGATGTCACGTTGGATAAAGAAATCATAGCCAGCTGCATGGGCTGTGCTACGCTTAGGCATTAGGATTTCGATACCTTCAAGGCTATTTTCTACACTTGCTGGTTGAGGGTTAGCAAGAACACTCTCACTAACTACCTCAAAGCCACGAACTTTATTCATGTAGTTCCTCCAAAATTTCTAATTAACTCTATTATACCATTTCCACAGCCTTAAGTAAATAGCCTTTAGCTACTACTTTTGCCTCATCGGAAGCACCTGGGATACGGTCAATTTGGTCAATCAAGCTACCATTGTGCAGACGGTAATCCATAGCCTCTTGCAAGATGTCAGCTAAACGCTTATTAGCTGCTGCTTTCTCTTCTTCCGAGAGTTTTTCTTCTTCGGACACCGTTTCCGTAATCTCCTCAAAGACCTCTTTAGCAGGTTTAAGACCAAACAAATCAGCACTGTAGTCTATGCCACCCTCTTCCTCATTGTAAAAAAGGTGAAAGAAACGGCAGTCGTTGTAGGTCTCAGATGCCGATACCCTGCTAACTGCGCCTGGATAGTATAGCTTAACTTCTTGGTTACCAATAACTGTTGACTCTACCTTAGGACTAGGTTGGTGGATATGCCCACTGATAATCCAAGATACCCCTTCAAAGTTACCAAGTTGCGAAATCTCTACTCCACCCTTAGTAACGTACCAGTTAGTTACACCTGAAATCTTGTAGTCATTGTGACCGAACACTACTTGGAAAACACCTTCATCCTTACCTTCAAAACGGAGAGGACGTTGCTCTTCCCCATAACCTACAAAGTGGTAACGAACTAAGTGCACTCCATCAACATAGTGGTCTAATTCTGTAGGGGTTTTAATAAGACCTACCCCCTTGAAGTACTCAAAGTCTGGAAAATCACCAATATCATGGTTACCACGGACGATATAAACGTTACCATTAGTTAGGCTGTTTAGTTTTTGTAGCCATACAGTAACTTCCATTAGGAAACGTTTATCACGAATGGAGCGTTCAGATACCCCAATAAGGTCACCAAGTAGGACAACTGCATTGGGTTTACGCTCTTGGACGATTTGTATCATCCTTGCCATTGCATCAAGACACTCTTCTTGGTAGTTGATGTGATTACCCTTGAAGATGGCTGAGAAGTGAGTATCCCCAAAGACTACTAAACCACCTTTACCGTCAATGCGGTAATATTGCTCTGGACTGAAAATAGCCATTAGTTTTCTTCCTCCTCAATATCTTTAGCTTCTACCGAACTGTTATAACCATGAGTAGTAAACTCACAATGTTTACTATTCTCAGTACCTAGCTCAGATTTTGTTTTTGCTTTCTTAAACTCCTTAGAGTTAATCACGTTTACAAGTGATTGCTTGATTACCTTGTACCAAGCGATAATGGAATAGTAGAAAAACAAAACTACCCCAGTCCATACAAAAGCCTTAACTAAGTAAGGCGAACTATCAAATAGTTTTCTGAACCCTTCAAGGAAGAAATACCCCAAGAGGAATAGGAAAACCGCTAAATCCCATACACGGATTGACCATTTAAGTACGTTGAATTTCATTTCTTGAGTACCTTTCTAACTAACGAATGTCTTTTATGTAGTACCTGTTTAGGTAGTTGATTAACTTTAACTTATCCGTCTGACCACCCTCATAGTAAGCTTTGAGTAACTTATTGAAATTTTCGTAATTCTTTAGGTTTGGTAACAAGAGAATTTTTCCTATACCAAAATCCCTTAGTAAGGAATTAACGAATAAGTAGGCAGTACGCTTATTGGCGTCTATAAAATATTGCCTCTTCATAAGAAATACAAATAGACTTAGGCAAACCTTAACCTTGTACTCAATAGATTGATACCCCCTTATTTCATAAAGAATGTAAGACAACTCCTTTTCAAACTCATTGTAAGCCTCGGCACGAGTTGTTAAAGGTGGAGAGTAAGAGGAAGAAGAAATCACTACAGGCATCTTTTCGTCTCTAAACTTACCCTCCAACCAAGGAACTCGAATGACATCCTCCGAAACAATAGCATGGAGTTCTTCTAATACCCCTAGACCGTACTCTTTAGGAGAACATACCCAAGACCAAGCACGATTTACGTTCCTTACACCACAGACCAACTTATAGTTAAGGTTAGGAACTATCTCATCTTGAAGTATTTCTTCTACCTGACTACTAGAAAACAAGCAGTCCTCAAAGACCATTGTACCCCTAACCAAGTCCAACCTATTCTGAGAAACATAAGTGTCAAACTTATTCATACAATCACCTACGCATCAACATGCCCTGCAGTACCTTGAACTAGCGAACCACAGTTGCCACAACGAGAAACCGAGATTCCATGCTCGATAGCATACTGCTCTAACTGAGACATTTCAGTTTTGAGTTGGTTTTCCTCCTCAGTCAATTGACTATTCAGCATATAAATTTGCCTAAAATTTTCATAGACCTTTAGTAGATTTTCTAGCTCAATCAAGCGCTGAAAATCAATAGGCTGAAGTTCGAGGTTTACAGAACTGTAATTTTTACGGTCATTTTGCAACTCAGCAATTTTTCGTAACTCTAGGAGAGATTTAACGTCAATTAGTTGCAGTTCTGGTGCTACACTCAACTGACCTACTTTTTCAAGCAAATTAGAAACTTGTAGCAACTTCTCGTAAGCACTAACGTCAATAAGTTCTAGGACAGGTGTATTGATAGATAAACCTGAACGTTCTATGAGTAAATCAGCTAACTCTTTGTAGCTAGAGTATAAAGCTTCTGCACTCTCATACTTCTTATCGAGCTGAGCGAGTAAAGTGATAAAGCCTTCATCTACAAACTCATACCGCTCGAGGGAAAGTTTAATAGACTCAATCTCAGCTACGATAGAGTTGATGGAAGAGTGTAGCGAGTTAATGTCGTTTTTGAGGTCAGTCGTTGCCAAGCTAGTTTCTTTTAGCTTTAATACCCCGTTCAGGAGTTCTACGTTTTCAGATCCTGAAGTCTGAATAAGGAACTGCTTGTCATAGATAGACTGACTATTAAGGTAATTACCACTAGAGGTTTCCGTCATAGATAAGTATTCACGGATCTCTAACGGCACTTCTTTGACTTGGGTAAGCGTATTACCTACCTTGGTTGAGAAGATAAGTTTACCATTTTCATACATCTCATATAAGGAAGGTCCATGAACATACTTGTCACGAAGAATTGAGATACCGTCATCGAAGTTTACGATGATACGGAAGAAACTTTCACCGTGTTTGATGAAGTTCTTTTGAGCCTGCTTGTACTGGTTAAAGAATAGTACCCCAAGAGCTCGAGTGATAGCAGATTTACCACTATCGTTATAACCTTTGAGGTTAATGATACCAGTTTCATCAAATGATAAAGTAGCCTTGCTGATGGACATAAAGTTTTCTAGTTCAATGCTAGAAATCTTTGAGAAAGTTTTTGCCATAAATTAGGAATTCCTTTCTGTTTTGTTAAGTTCTAAATAAGGTAAGTCATAAGCACCACTAAGCATATTAGCTTGGAATACAGTGTAAGGACGGACAGGAGTCATACCCTCTTCGTAGAAAGAGTCAATACCTGCAATCCAAAGAACCTCTTCGGGAATCCATACCCCTCTAAGGTTAGCGCAAGCAGTATTGCACATCTCATCAAAGTCCAAATACTTACATGGTGGGAAATAGGTAATGAGTAAATCTAGGTTCTCATTCTTTAGACCACTTAGAAAGTCTGCGTCTCGGTCAGAGTGAGCATTAGACTCAGACCAACTAGAATGTACGTTAGTCTTATCTAAAGAAAAGGTGTCCCAATAAGCCTTAGAATAGTTATCAGCTAAGTAATACCAAGCAGAAGAACCTGCAACTCTAAAGCCGTCTACTTCAACTAAGTCGTTGTCTAGTACATGGACATTACCATACTCTTTTAAGTCTTCCTTAACAGAGGAAATATATTCCAAGTAGTCAGCTCCATTTAGTTGAAAGTCCATATCACTAAAGACAAAGAATACCTGAGCATAAAACTCACTCAAATACCCCAAGGCTTCTACAAGTTTACCTTTATAACAAGATACACTTCCTGCAAGGACAAGCCAATCACTAGACCTACCCTTACGAGCGATACCCCTATCCGTTAGCAATTCTTTTACTTTAGCGTTTTCTGGAATCCAAATACCACTACCATAATAAATGCGTTGTGTTGCCATTTATAACCCCCACAAATTTCTTTGATACTATTTTACCATAATGGGAGCAAAAAAGGTAGAGTATTCTGCCCTACACTACCTTCAGCTGCTTCATCTTATTTTAGTCGTCTAGGTTGTCGATGTCGTCATCGTCTAGAGCCGTAAGTGCTGCTTGACCTTTGTTTGGAACTGTTGCTTCAATTGCTGGGGCTGTAGTCCCTGCACCAAGGTTTGCTTGGTGAAGAGCAATCTTGTCACGCAAAGGTTGAAGAATTTCTTCTGTAGATTCACGAACTGCATCAACTGGCAAGAAGTGGTTTGCGATAACCATTTCGATAGCCTTTTCAGGTGTCCATCCTTCTGTTTCAGCGTCAAGACGTTTTTCAAGTTCTTCACGGTAAGTTTGGTCAACGTTCTTAGGTCCGTTAGGTAGCATGGTTACCTTGAACTGAGTAGCTGCATCTCGTGCTGACCATTTTTGTGGGTCATCAATGTAGCGTCCATCAAGAGTAAACCAGTAACCTGCAGGAGTTGGAATGTCCATGTCTAGCTCATCGGCGCGTGCGTCCAATTCGCCTTTCCAAATACCCCTACGAGCGTCGCTTCCTGAGTACAAAGCTTCAGAGATATTGTACCACATAGTTTGGTAAATCAATTCACCAGTTTTTGGATCTGTGCTAAGTTTGTAAACGTCACGTCCCTGTGAGTTCTTAGTAAGTGTACGTTCGAACACAACAATTGGGAATGTAAGGTTACGAGATTTACGTTTGATAGCACGTGCATCGAAAATACCTTTAGTAAGCTTGCGAGCTTCGTCTGAAGTATCACCTGCTTCAAATCCTTGAGATACCAACAAGCGGTCAGCTTCGATACGAGCGTACTCGTCTACAACAGAGCGACCATCACAGATAGGACATGTTCCATCAAGACCAAGACCTTCGCTTACGATACCGTCCGTACAACGGATTTTGTGGAAACGACCATTAACTTCAATGGTGTGGATGAATGGTTTGTCTTGGCGAAGTTCTGTTTGACCATCTTCGTTGACCAACGTGTGATTAGGAACGTAAATAAGGTACTGTTCGTTACCAATACTGAATACTGGGTAGTTTGTTGGATCTTCTGATTTAGGAGTTGCCGTAAAGAATTTTTGTTCTTGTGCTTGTGCTGAGAGGTCTGCTAGAGCCTCTTTTGACATAGCCTTAGGTTTGATTTTACCAAATGCCATATTTGTGTAACCTTTTATCTTTCTGTGTAAAATGTGTAGTATGTGTAAGATGTGTAATATGTGTATTACGTTGTTGCTTAGGCAGATAAGCAAAATCTCTAGACTTCTCAGCCTTGAGAATACCCCACTACCCTACGAGGGGCAGAGCCTTAATAAAGGCTAACCTATTGGGGTTGGCTAGATACGAAAATCATAGCCAGTTATTTTCTTAAGATACTCCTTGAAACCGAAAACTTTTAAGCACTGCTCTATAGGAGTCGTCAATAAAAGTTCTAGGTTAAGGTGCTTATGCGGATAAGCCTTAAACTTAGAATACATACGAACGCTTTTTAAGGCTTTTTCTATGGAGATACCCTTTTCAGAAACAACTATCCTGTGGCTTGCCTTAAGACCATCTACCAAACTAGAATAAGAATTATAGTTAAGGTCTGGGTCATGCAAGTTACCAACATAATCACACTCGTAATACTTTAGCCTACGTTTAAGTTGGTGGAAAAGCTTGATGTTTGGTAAGATATACTTCTTTAAGTCAGTTAAATCCTTTTGGCGAGTAGAATATAACTTCATGATAGCCAAGTCTTCCCAAGAGAGAACATAAACGTCTAAATTAGAGAAGTTGTATTGGTTATCAAAAGTCATTTCCTCAATAGCTGGTACAATAAGAATACCCTCAACGTCATTTGAAAGAGATAACTTAGCCAAACTACCAACATAATCAATGTCAGTAGTTACACGTTCTCCACGAGTGAGAATTGAAATGGCAGAGCCACCAGTAATAATGATTTTACCTTTAGCACCCCTTTTAGCAAGAAGAGAGTTAGTTTTCTCTAAAATATTTACTATCTTAGAGTACGACAAAGTTTGGTAAAACATACATATCACCCCACTCCTCATCTAGAAGAGAATACTTAGCCAACTTAACTAGCTTAGGTAATCCATCATCACTACCTGAAAGATAAAGTTGTTGATTTTCTTCTTTCATGAGCCACTCGAAAGCCTCTTCAGACTCCCTAGATCTTTCATCAGAGAGATACCAACTCTGACAAAGCAAGTATTTTAGAGTTCTTTCAAGAAATTCTTGTGTCATTAGATACCCCCTAAAGAAATGTCCCTTACCAGTCATGAACTGCGTTACGCAAGCCGAGAATAAAACTTACAGGTAAAAACGATGCTTACAATAGGAATTTAAACAAAAATCATGCGAAAAATGTCTTGTAAATGAAAAATCCACAAAGATGGCTTCGTAAATAAGGAACTTATAAAATAGGCAAGGGTTTTTAGCCCTACCAACACATACACTGCAGATAATAGATGTTTCGTACCGACTCTAACTCTCGTAGGCTCTCGACTTCCTACTACATAGAGTCCTTTTCGGACGTACGGACTGGCACGGCGACCATCAACTTTCACCTAACAAGAGTAAATATCTTGTAATATGTTTCCATCTTAAACTATATGGACAACAAACCCCAAAAGGGCTGCAGTATTAGGCTACTAATACGAGTTCTGCTGTTATAGTCCACTTACGAGGACGTCACTGCAAAGGATTCCTTTTGAGATACCCCTACGGTTCCTAGCTTCTCACACTAGTCATACCAAGGCGACCTAACTATCTCAAGCTAGATGCTTGTCTCCCCAACCGAACTCTACATCAGTCGTTCATGTATATGAGGCTACCTAACCCACGCACAGATGCTTCCACCTGCTGACTTTCTAGTCGTCATCACAATCAGTACCCTATCGGACACTGACGGCTTATCGAATTAGAGGTTAAGTACCTATCTAGGCTCGTCACACCCTTACAGACAGGTTTTGCCTAAAACCACGGACGGACTCTAACCGACAATGTAAGATACCCTAGGGATAACCTACCTAACATGGAGTAAAAGAAATACCCCTCGTGGTTGAAATGAAGAAATTGGATTTAAACCTAAATGGGAGTTTTAGGAAATTTGCCTGTCGGCAATACCTACAACTGGACTCGAACCAGTATCACCTCGACAGAGAGGTACGTTCTCAGACGCTTTCCGATTCATCTAAAGCCGTTGCTTGCTTAAGACTATGTAGGTACTAGAGGCTAGGAGATTCCACTATATGATTTGCAAAATCACTTTTACAGACAAAGCACTTGAGGGAGTCACCCTTAGCATATTGGTGCTAACACTAGCTCAATCTGTACACAATCCTTTTTCAGCTATCCTCATTACCCTTAGGTACCTCTGACTAGGAGGACGAATAACCTTCTGCAATAACAAAAAGAAAAGATGTACTGCTCGTTTTACGCCTGAGCGAGCTCCTCAGTCCACCATGTGGATAACGCAAGATCGAAAATGCTTGAGGTTTTATTTGGGTTTACCTCTAACCACATACACCCACTGGGACTCGAACCCAGACGTCCAAAGGGACACAGGATTTTAAGTCCTGAGCGTCTGCCAATTTCGCCATGAGTGCATTATTTAATTTTGATACCCCTAGAAGTAAGTGTTAAGATACACCTTGATAGCAGTTTCAATTTCCTTGAATACATAGTCACCTAACTCTTGGCTTGCAGAAAACAAACGTTCAAGTTCCTTGCTACGGTGAGTTAAGTTTCTTAAGTAGTCATGAACTTGCACACCTGCAGTACCCTGATATGACCAACTGTGAACTACATACCCTTGACGAGTTCTTGCACTAGTTAAGTCGTATTTTAGTATAGCTTCAAAGGGCTCGAAAACAGGACGTCCTGCTACCCAACCTTTGTGAGCGTACCCTGTTACTAAGGCTTGCAACTTGAAACCGTCTTTGTTAGGAGAAAGTTCAGTAATAATGTCTCCATGCAAACGTGCTTCAAGGTCTCTTAACATTTTGTTACTGACCTGTAATGTCTTCATAGTATCCTCCAATAAGTAAGTTCATAGCCTAACCCACATCTTCAGCTAGAAACCTCCGTCGATTAGGACTAGACCTACTCTAAGAACTACTATCATTGAGCAATTCTTAGGCATACTCAACTGTATGCTATGTCACCCAAAGGACTCGAACCTAAGTGTACCTACCATGTATAAGGTTGGTGACTATTTTGTAATACTCTTAATTAGAGATTCTCTTGAAGTCCTCATATAATGAGTCATTCAAGAACCAATGATTGAATTCAACCATAGAATTAACAATAATATCCGTATTAAGAACTAAAACTAAACAAAGTACCCCATACAATGTTCTTATTGCTAGCTTAGGCAAAGCATCTTTGATAGAAGTGCCTGACTCTTCTAGGTCTTTCTCTATTATCTTTTAAAGATAAAAGTAAATACTACCAAGACAAACGATAATCCATCAAGACTAGGAATAGGAAAACCAACATAAGTATGTAACTTATAGGCGACTACGAAAGCTAAGAAACAAAGAGCTGACGCTTGAATATTTCCTGCAAGATACATTAAAGCTGTATTTATAGAACTCTTAATTGTTTCATCTTTCTTGATACCCTCCATAACACTTGTGAGGAGATTTGCACCCGCAAGCCTGCTATTTATTGAAGCAACCGTTAATTCGGTACTTTACGGGGTTTGGCGAGCATGGAAACTCACTAGATATCTAGCTAAAGCGCTGTCCCGATGTGTATGCTGTGTTCCACCACACAAGCTCTTGAGTCGCAAACCTAACGGTCTCCGTTGCTCAGATAAAACTCCCAAGGTGAAGTCGTAGCGAGTGGTTTTTAAAATCTAAAGAAGATTTTACATAGGATTCAACCTTGGAATGGAGAGGATAGGAATCGAACCTACCACCTTCGGTGCTTCAAACCGACGCTCTACCAACTGAGATACCTCTCCTAAAAGGCTCCGACTTTCGGAGCATGTAGGTATAAGTTCTAAGTACCTACTCTCGATTCCGTTTCTATTTCTACGAACAAGTCACCGTCATTATACGGATTGTCCTCGGTCACCGATATAAGTTTCAAGCCTTTTGTTTATTTGTTACACTTGATTGACTCATATCATACCATCTTTACGGTTGGAGGATACCGTAGAATAAAGCCCTTAAGCATACTGCCTCAATACGCTGACTCTATATCTACCCTTTCGGTTAACCTAACAATTGAGGACTTAGGGCTGTTAGATACCCCGTGTAGACAAATATGCCGACAGATGTTTGGTAGTCGTTACTACACGAAACGCTCAGTTAAACATAATCTACAAAAATAACACCCAATGTTATCTAAAACCACCTACAAATAAGCAATCGTTTAAGAACCCTGAAATAGCGTTCTGAACTTCGAAGTAGTTTTCGTGACCAACTCTGTTAATATACTTCATCATCTGCTGCGAGAAGTAGAACTCTTCGCCATTGAAATAGGCATTACCAAGACACTCACCGGTCCATCGGTTGTGTACCCTGACAGCTCTACTACAAGCTGAAAAGCTAAAGTCTAATACCTTACGTTTAGCTAGGCTACGTTGATTCCTGTTACGTTGGATAATTAAACGTCTTAGACTAACTGGTAAAGGTTTTCTAATCCTTTGCATACTACTTCTCCTCCCTATAAGATGAATTAAATGACCTTGTAGGGAATCGAACCCCATACTGTCTTGCAAAACAGTAACCCCAAGTCAAAGCCACGTGCGTTTTTAATTCTGGTAAAGCTAGACCTCTGCCCAAGGCTTTCTAACACACAAAAATCACCGTAAACCCACTACTGCGCCTCTCCCTTGTACCTCGGGTGGTAGCAATAATGCAACTTCTAAACGTAGTACTCCGTTCGGAGGGCTGGCTGTCGCCCTGTCGTTGCCGACAATACACTATTATGGATTCGAACCAAACACCCCTAAAGGATAGTGTAAGCTAGAGATAACAAGTAACCCTTGCTAATATAATACTAGTTTAACATACATGGAGTTATAAGGCAAGTATAATTAGTAACTCTTCGTATGGGATTTGAACCCATGATGTTTCAGATTGTCACTCGAATGAGACACCTAGCAATTATTCTGCACTGAAACTGTCGCCTGGTGGAGCATGAATAATCTACTCCAACACCTCTACCACGAAGAGATAAAGGCAACCAAAGTTACCCTACTGTTGTATGGAGCCGGTGGGGTTCGAACCCACGTCCAAACAATCGCACCTAACAACCCTATAGCACTCTGCTACATTTAAATATTCGACTTTAGGTAAATGCACAAACCCTAAAGCTATATCTCTAATTTAACTAGAGGTCTGAGATACCCCTTCTAGCGAGTGACAAAGTTTATAGCTACTATCTATACTGCCACTTACAGACAGTCGCTCACCTATACGGTATTTTATTTGTGTTGATAGACAACTAAGCCGAAGCTTAGGCTGCCATCTCAACTGGAGCAAATTGTTTTGCAGTTATGTTTAGGTTTGGCGATTACGTCGCCACTCGGAGTGAGGTTATTAACCTTGAATACCTGTCGAATCCAAAAATCGACCCCTGAATATTAAAGTTTGGTGGTGTCTAACTCGTAGTAAGAGAACTCGCCCCCATCTTCGTTTACTCCTTCAACCAGTTTAAGGTTTTCTGGAATAGATTGGTCATCTTCGTCTGCTTCTTCCTCTTTAGAATAATTGTGCAGATAAATAAAAGGCATACAATCGTAGGTAGATACTACCTCTGTTGCTTTTGCAATCTCTTTTAAGAAAGCATACTGCTCTTCAGTACAAACTAACTCTAATTCTGTACTTTCATGGCAAGCCCTTATTTTGATACGAATGTCCACTAGAAACACCTCCTAGAATTTAGTCGACTAAGGACATACCCCCAACCGAACTATACACCTATTTTAGCACAGTCTTAGGAAAGTTGCAACAACTTTCCATAAAAACTTTGCTACAATTAAGACTAGTAAGATAGCCTAGATCCAAGAAACGAAAGTAACTCGTATTTTGAACTGAGTTGCATCATAGTAGGATAGTCTTTCTCCCCTACCTTTGCTTTTAAGTTACCGCCTGAACTAGGGTCGTTAAAGATGATAGTAAACTCTTTAAAGTTATATACTCCAAATTCTACCAATACACCTTCGTTATCTTCAGGATTATACCCCATGATTGATTTGAGGTGTTGTTCTATCTGAGATAAACAAGAACTCATCTCTTCGTGAAGTTCTACAAACTTACTAAAAGGTATCATATAAGTACCCACTTTCTTTTTGACTATACACCTATTTTAACATAGTCTCAAATAAAAAGCAAGTAGTCTGCAGAGCAAACTACTTAGTTATTTAGTTTAACCAACTAATACCGTAACCACAAGGTCCAAAATCTACATCAAATACTGCTAACTCACCGTAGTAATAAAATTCAAAGGATAGAGAACCTAATTTTGAATACCGTTCTTCTAGTAAATCAAGTAATCTTGCTGCTAAGTTAAGGTTCTCACTAAATAGTAAACCCCAAGGATTACCTTCTGTATTAGTTCCATCAAGATTTAAGTTACCATAGAAATGTGCTTTAGGCTTGTCTAAGTAAACACATATTGCGATTGAGCCATCTTCAACGAACTCATAAACGTCTACATTCTTGTAAGCACCTTTTCGGCTACACTTAGAAATCCTTAAACCTAAGAAGTTAAGTAACTCTTGCAGAGTGGCTTTCTCTTCTAGGTAGTCTATTTTCTTGTAGTAGTCGGTTAGAGTTAAATCTTTTAAGTTAGTACCCATTACCTAACCTGCTCTAATCGTAAGTGAACTACTACCCTGTCTTTGTAATCAGTACGGTCGACATCACGTTGCAAACGATAAGAAATGTAGTGTTCTGCGATGTGGATATACCCATTTGTTAGTAGTTTCTCTTCAACTAATGCCTGTACCATAGAAATAGTTACTTCGTCTGTACCATTTTCCTGTAACTGTGTTTCGATAGAACGAGCGATGCGACCTAAGTTGTCAGCTAAGTCGTCAGATACAACATATACTGAACTTGCTGCTTTAGATAATGCATTGTAGATTTTGCTTGCGTCGAAGTCGACCGTTGTTCCGTTACGTTTGATTATTTTCATTTAACTATACCTTCCTAAGCTACTGAACTTGATGACTAACAATGTAATTGTAGAAAGCACCTACGTTCTCTTTAAAGACTGTGTTAGGTGCGTCTTCTCGAGTGTACTGTACTATATGGTAGCCAGTAACTTTGTCATAAGAGATACCCTTTCCTTCCGTTAAGCTCGGTGACTAGCCGTGTACTCTAAGAAGTGTTTAACCTCTTCTTGGTGAATCAAGCCTGGTCTATCTTTTCGTTGGTACAATACCATAATTCTATCGCTACTCTTATCGTATTCAATACGCATTACTTGTAGGTAAGCTGTATTAAACTCTTGTGTAAGCCATACTGAACCAATACCAATTTTACGTGTCCAGTAGTCTAAGCGTTGTGGGACTGTTAATTCTGTTACCATTCTAATACTCTCCTTCTAAAATAAGACCTTGATACCCTTAAAGTTATAGAGATACCCCAAGAAAGACGTCTCCCTAATCACTACACCCAAAGGCTGAGATAACCAATACTCCAAAGAATCTCTACCAAACTGCCGTTCTAGAGAAGAATACAATCGGTTCTGCTTTAGGAATGATTTAAAAGTGATAGATAAATCTTCTAAGATTAAGATATTTTTCTCTTTCTTTAGACGACTCTTTAAGTAATCTAATTGGTTTACGTGCAAGTCTGGACGGCTTACATCGAAGTAGTAATACTCCTTATAAGTCTCAATCTTCTTCTTTAAGGAAGTATAGCTAGACAACTTAGGAAAGATGTAGTTGATTAAGTCGTCTAAGTCCTTAGCTCTAGTGGAGAAAAGTTTCATTACTGCTAAGTCTTCATAGGATAGTACCTTAACTTTTAAGTTCTTGAAACCACACAACTCATAACTGGAATACTCGTCCGTACCGTAGAGAGCGAAGAAAGTCTTAACATTGCTGGAGAAACCAAGACTACTTAAATACTCTTTTGGTAGATACTCCATAGAGCCGATATAATCAATGTCAGAGGTCATGCGTGACTCACCTAACAAAGCAAGCGCTGAACCACCGACAATTAGTACCTCAACTGGAGAAGAAACACCATTAGAGTTCTTGTCTACCTCATGTAAGCGTTGGAGTATTTCAGATTTAGATAAGAACATACCAACTTACTCCTTCCCCTCAAAGTACCCACCCAAAGCCATTTGGACATTTAACCAAACTTTGTGAGGTAATTGCTCTTCAGACATACTAGAAGAATACTCACCTGACTCAAACTTAGTTATCATGTCTGTGTACTCTGCATAACGAATACGGTCAGGTATGAAGAGTCGTTGTGCTTTTAGAAACTTTACTACTTTTTGGTCGTTTTCAGATAGCGTACCCATAGGCTAACCTCTAACCTTTCTGAACCTACCGTCAGTAAACTTATAGACTGGCATAGTCTCTTCTAAAGGTTTGCCGTTAGGAATGAAGGTGTTGATGATACCGTAATCAACTACGAAAGCTTCTATTAGTCGGTCGTAATAGACACCATACACTACTAATTCACGAGAATCGCCATTATGGATAGGCTTCCAGTAAGAACCGATACCCAACTTGCGTGACCACTGTCTAATTCCTTTTTCGATTTCTTGGTTTGATAGCATATAATTTCCTTCCTTAAATACCCCTAAAATCGGTATGTATTTCTTCTTTGTAGTACCCTTTAGTAAAGACCTTCCACTTAGACCAAAGGGCTGCAAGTATTTGCATTTCTTGGTGGCTTCTCTTAATACGAGAAGTGCGAGTATCAAAACTTAAATCTGCGTTTATGAAGAACGGGATTGACGAATGCAGGGTTGTGAATACTACCTCGAAACCAAACCTAGAAGTATTGCCAGTCAGAGATAACTTTTCATTAGATGTTAAGTGACTAGAATTAAATTTGGCTACCAAACGTTTAATCTCTTTATCTGAGATAACATAGGTAGTACCCATAGGATTGGGAATTCGTTTATAAAACATGAGATACCCCTTTCTACCAAGACTATATAGGAGCAATCGGACTCGAACCGATAACCAAGGCTTTCGCATACCCTAGCCTTCTTCCTGAAGTACCCCACCCTCTAACGAGAATCAATGAACAAACTGCCCTCAAACTAGAGGGCGAAGATGCAAGCACCTTTTACAGTGGGTGCATCGAAAGATACTTTCTTATAGTATGAAGTGCCGACCTTTTACAATCGACACCTCTAGAGTAATTTAGAAAAAGAAAGTTTTTAGCCAGCCTATCCTACCCTACTTAAAGCTGGGTTATAGGCAATGAGGTAATAACCTGTGAAAGTTAGTACCCTTAGATTGGAATAAATCCTGTTAAGAAAAATAGTCTTAAAAACTTAACAGGCAATCAAGCACTAATCTGCTAAGATTAGTACCTGTAGAAAGTGGATATCACCTAGTAGGGAAAGTTATGGAAAACCTACTAGGCTATGAAGTACCAACCTGTTAGAATTGATACCCCTTACTTAGAAAGTGAAACCCTACCATGAGACCTCTCAAAACATGATAGAGTAGTTTACTTAGCAGAGGTTTAGGACATAACTTCACGAAAACTTTGACTGTTATCGTTACTGACTCTAAAGTTTGCATCTGCTAAGAAAGACCTACTACCCCTATTCGAGACAGTAAGTCGAGTTGCAAGGAACTAAGTCAATGCAGTCTTTTGCCATCGGAAAGACAGGATTCGAACCTGCGACTTCGTGCTCCCAAAGCACGCACTCTAACCAAACTGAGCTACTTTCCGATAATATAAAAGGTAATGAGGATAGAGGGAATCGAACCCTCGGTCATAAGGAGTCAGCTGCCTTACCACTTGGCTATACGACAACAAAGTTGCGTAAAGGGAATCGAACCCTTGGTCACTAATCTCTCACTGCCTTACCACTTGGCTATATCCTCGATTTAGTTAATTACAGTATAAAACCCTTTTGGGGTGGAGGTAGAATAAACAATCTACCTCACTTTTCCCGTATTGGTTCGGGATAACGGTTTTCTTTCCCAGTAGTTTTGTGTCGTGCTTAGGACAAGTTTGCTAACTCAGGAACAAGATGTTCGATATATTTGTGTGGCTCTACAAAATATACTTGTTCATTATTTGACTGTACCGTGTAAAGTTTATCTTTTAAATTATCTATATCCTCAGAAAGAACATTTGAATACCAATCTAACCCTGAACGAGCAATCACTCTTGATATGTACTCATGTAAATTCTCTTCATTATACGGATTAGGTAAGACATGAACAATGTTTAAGCCGAATAAACGCAACTCACTTAACAATCGCTCATCATCAGTTACAAAAATAGCAGTATAGTACCCTGTGTTGTAAATCAACTTGATTTTTAAAGCACTCGCTTTGAAAAATTCTTTCTGTTGACTTTCAGACATACCTTTAGTTGCTCTACTTTCATAAATCTCTGCATCAAAATAAATATCCTTATTTTGATTTGTGAGAGTAGTCTTTCCAAGACAAGGAAACGCTGAAACAATAATAGTCATTTTTTTACACCTGTTACAATCTACCTTAACTTTAAAATACATAAGGAAGATGTGGGATTCGAACCCACGTGCCGTTTTACCGACCTAATGGTTTTCAAGACCTTCCCCTTATAGCCAGACTTGGGTAATCTTCCGTGTAGTGGGGTGTGAGTGAATACCCCTAACAAATATAATACTAGTTTACCGTATATTAGGATAAAAGTAAATACCCTTGAGATGGGTAACTTAGAGAATTACCTCTTCCACATCAACTAACTCATCTCGGTCATCATCTAAACCGTAACGAGAGCCTACTGGAGTTGAAGATACTGCAAGACCAGTTTCTTCCCTAAACCTATCTAGGGAATCCTCCGTCAAACACTTATGTCCGAGAAAAGGATTATCTATATAGTCTGGATAAATTAGGTGTACCCATTGTTCTTTCTCATTGTAAAACGCTTCAACCTCTTTTCGAGTATAACGTCTTCGGTTAGGAAATAACTTTCTTGGCATAAACCTGTACCTCCAAATTAAACAAACAGCAGACTCACAGAGCGCTCTATGAGTCACTTACCTCAGCCACTCCGTAGCCAAACTACTTGTCTCTATCCTAGGATAGAACTCCACCAACAGGACTTGAACCTGTGACGTCATGATTAACAGTCATGCGCTCTACCAACTGAGCTATGGTGGAATAAAAATGATACCCTCAACACCTCTGGTATCTTATGCCGGAGAACCTTACAACCAACAAGTTTTCGAACCTCAACCCAGTACAGTCAGATTGAATTATTCGTGCTTCTTATTGCCTAGAAACTGTACTTCTTAGACAAAAGGACTTTAATGACTTAACAACCTTATTCAAGCTGTTAAGCCTAATGGATAACACATGAAATAAACAGTGTAAAATCCGTTTGGCATGACTCACACACCTTTCACAGTGAGAGAGCCGAATGGTAACATATATGTTACGTTTGGCGAATGAACCGAGCAGGGCTCGAACCTGCGACCAACGGATTAAAAGTCCGCTACTCTACCAACTGAGTTATCGATTCATATTAGCTATGCTGTCACCCCTACCATCCTTAGAAACTCTTTATTCTAATTAAGGATTACTATTTAACGGAATTCCAGGCTGCATCCGTACATAGCTAATATGTGAGCTGACCTCACTTACATTTTACCTAGGGCTGCAGATACCCCAACAAGTAGTTAGCGCTTTTACTCTTGTTACGGTGGTTCTTTATTGTCACTCCACAAATGACGATGTTTCAACTTAAAGGGTCTGGTGACTTCTCTTGACCAACCTCCTTAAGCGAATGATGACCTAGCCTGCGACAACTAAGCCACCCTAAAAGGATAATTATGAATTCTGCCCTAGTATTACACCCCACTAGGGCATAAGACTTAAATACCGTTTAAAGTATTTAAGCCACATTATGACGAGATTTGCTAGAAAAAAGTCCAAAACTAGCAATGATGTAAGTGCCTATCACAACACTTACACCGAAAACTGAGGTATAATGAAATCTGTAATCAAACTTCATTTGCCTAAGTCATGACGCTTAGGCTAAGATGTAAGCACCTCCGACAGTACTTACACCAACTCAAAAGGAAATAGTCTGGCGAAAACGTGTTTAAACGCAAGACTCGGTGGCGAATGGATACCCACCTATGACATAAACTCCGACCAAAGAGCCTATGCCAAAAGGATATTTTACCCTTTTATGATCAAGATTCTGCACATAAATCTCTAATGCGCATAAGATGCGAATACCTTTTACAATACTCACACCAAAGGTAAACACATAAAAATGTTACCTATAATAAAGGTTCTGATACCCCAAAGAGAGCCTATTGACCAGAGTTAGTAATAACTCCACCAGCACCGTTGACAGTTACCCATCCGTGCTTCTCCCTCGCCTCAGCCTCTTTCATACGAATGAGGTTGTCAGTGATGGAGTCGGATTTCGTTTTGTTAGCCTTTGCTTCGCCTTCAGCCTTGATGACCGCATTGTCTGCCTCAGCTTGAGCTTGAACTTTCTTAGTCTCAGCCTCTACCTCTGCCTTAGCTTTTTCTTGCTTGGCAGTATCGATTTCCTTTTGTTTAACGCTCTCATTCTTGATTGCGTTCTCTATCTCGTCCCCTGCGTCTTGGTCAGTGATAGTAAAGGAAACAAATTCAAGGTCATAAGATTCAAACTTATCTTTCAAAGCCTTGTCAATAGCCTCATAGACCTCAGTTCTCTTGTTACCTAAGATATCATAGATATCATAGTCACCTGTGACTGATTCTATTGCCCTCTGAACTGCGGGCGATACTACACTATCGTTTACTGTGTCCAAAGTAGTGTAGTTGGAGAACACAGTCATGGCTTTTTCCTTGTTTACACGATACTTGACGTCAATATTGGTATTTAACCATTGACCGTCTTTAGTTTGTGTTGTAATCTTTTCCATTGTTTTAGTTTGCACCGACGTTGGGAGAGTGTAAACTTGGTCGACAAAAGGAATTTGGAAGTGATACCCTGTTTGGAGAGTTGTGTCTTGCACACCCCCAAAGGCACTAACCTTTACCCCAACAGTATTTGCTGGAATTCGCTTAATAGCTAGTACCCTAAATAGGAATAAAGCTAGGATAATTAAGAAGATATAGATACCTTTCTTAACACCTTTAGGGATTTCTGGGAGTTCTTTGAACTCCTTGTAGTTTTCATTCTGATACATATTGTTGCACCTCAAAGTTTTCTTAGTGATAACTTTAGCTTAGTTAGCACCAAACAGTTAATACTTAACTTTGGAAAGTATTACTTGTTTGCTACCAACCAATACAGAGGAATACCAACTAATAAGTATAATATTAATTTACAATAACTTAGGCGAGGTTGCAATAGCCATTAAGAACCCTACCTAAAGTAATGTATAGTATCTTTAACTAGAATGAAATATAAAACCGTCTAATTACATTTTACAGAATTACATACTTTTTCGTTAGTGCTATACAGAATGTTTATAGAATTCTCTAAGTCACTACCCTCTTTAAGGATTTCTAACTCTTCTTTTAACACCCCAGTGTAGAACGAGAGGACTCTAGACTCAGTCTTAGGTTCGAAGTTAAGTGTCTTCTCAACTTGTTGATAGAAGAAATGTAACTCTTCATCAGATTTTGTTCTTTCTTTTAGTTCATTGCTAAAAGCTATAAGTGCTTCTTTGTAAGACATAAGTAAATCCTTTCTGTAAATAAGAAATAAATATCATCCACCTAGCTACCACTAAACCAAGTACAAAAGTTTCTATTTTAGTAGAAATTATTCTGCACATTAGATAGAAATTAACGATACTTTAAGGTAAAAAATTTAGCCTACTTAGTTAGGCTAATTAGGTAATCAAAATTTGAGAAAAAATTTGATACAAAGTAATTTTAACTAACTTAAGACACCCCAACAGCTTCCTTAGCTAGTTGGTCTACCAAGTCATTAACCTTTACACCAGTATGGCTTCTAACCCATATAAGATGGATATGGTTAACTCCGTGTTGTTTTGCATACATTAAGACACGTCTAATATAATCTGAGATAGGGGTGTCACCACCAGTACCCCAACAAGCCTGACCTCTAACTACTACAGTCTTAGGAGCTGACCATCGGACAATACCCTCATAGTCGCAGACTATTGTAATTGCAGACAACCTACGCTCAACTGCCATAGAGATAGCCGTCGCATAAGCCATTACCTCACCTGCTACGTTGCGAGATTGTGCAAACTCTGGTTTGTTACCACTAATTCTTCTGGTGTCAAGTAAGTTCTTAGAACTGTCATATACTGCAACACCCCCACCGTAAACACCAGTCTTTGCGTTAAATGAACCATCTACCACAAAGACCGTACCATGTAGGTTTAAGGAGAACGGGTCTGTGTCTTCAATCAAACGAATTGTACCACCGATACCTTGCTCGTTTTGGTAAGGGATTACCTTTTGTTGGTTGACGTTAGTTACCTTACCGTTGATAAATGCTTGAGCCTCTTCCATAGTGGAGAACTTCTTGTACTGTGCTTTAGGCATTCCATTTACTATTGCCTTGCACTCGTCCCAAGTAGTAACTACTTGCTTTGTATTCTTAATAGCGTAATAATTAGTTTTAGCCATTTTATAAACTACCCTATTTCTTTTCTAGTTCCTTGAAACCTTCAAGAAGTGCACTTACTAGGTGAGGAGGAATGTAATCCACTACTTTACCTTGAATTATACTTTCAGAAACAGTAGGATATGAGTAGGACTTAGCACGCCTATCTTGTACAAGACTACCATCTTCGTTGTAATGGAGCAATCTTACGAAGGATTCTTTCGTACCTTCTGGGATTGTATCTTCTAGATGTAAAATAAGATGTAAAATCTCTTTTCCTGTAATTTTGTCGTACAGTTTATAAGCAAAATACTGATTCCACCAATTTCCGTAAGTAACTTCTGATAGGGAAAACTTATCTTGAATGTCTACGAAAGTAGTTATCTGAGAACCTTTTCCTTGTAAGAAAGGTAAACGTGTAAGTCTTTTAAATAACTCTATTGATAGTGTGTTTTGGTCTGTTTTCATATTCATAATAAATACCCTCTTTCTTAATTGCCATACTAAGCTAATAGATAACTATAAAACTATTTTACTACCTCTCAGCTAAAATTCCAATAGCTATGACGCTTAAAAACCATACTCCTGATAATAAGATGTATGTAGAGTCATCTATATGAAGATACCCATAAAGCTCTGAGATAGAGAGCAGATATACTACTAACCAAAAGACAATGTGGAGGCAAGTGACCACCTTTACATTGTCTGAATAGTGCTTTAATGGTTTAAATCTGCTACCATCTTTGAAGATGCCTCTAGACTCTGCAATATAAAGAAACAAGAGAAAACCTAAGTAAAGACCTAATGAGAAGATTTTAACCATAATGACTACCCCCTAACGCATACCAAGCTCTACTGCTTTAGCGTACTCTTTAGGATTGGTGAAGTGGAATAATCTGTCCATTAGATAGCAGAAATATTGAAGTGTGTCTTCTGTATACTCTACCTTGTAAGGCTCAGAGATAAGAATGTAAGACAACTTCATAAGCAAGGACATAAGCGTTACTACAATTAAAATCAAAAATATAAGGAAAACATACTTATATTCTATACTTATACCTAGAGAACTCCACAATGATTCAGAGAAATAAGTCAAAACTACTAAGAAATTGAAGATTACTAAGTTAAAGAACATAGATGACCTAAGAGCAATAAACCTGATTTTAGTGTTCGACATTTAGATACCCCTTTCCTAGACGATAATACCTAAATAAACCAGACTTAAAGTATTTTGTAAAGTCTGGCATAACATCTTCATAGTCCTTATCTAATGTTTTACCATCCCTTAAAACAACTTGAAAAGTAGTTAATACAAAGAAAGTTAACATCATGTTAAAAATACCAGACTCATAGCTGAAAGTAATAGCACCCCACAACACGTATAGAGGATAAATAGACCACCAACCCAATCTTGCAATGTTACTTAGCAAATCTAGTTTAATTACAGAACGAACACCGTCTGTTGTAGGCTTCCTAAAAGGAATACACCATGGAATTAAACATAACCCCCAATAAATTAAACTGATAAGTACTTGACTTACATACAAAATATAAGCAATTAAGACTAACCAAAATAAAACTTCTATCATGTAACTACCCCCTACACGATAAGCCAACGATAGTGACCTAAACCACTCTTAATTTGTGAATACCCATAACTAGGTAACTCATAGTAAATAAAGACAGTTACTTCCATAAGGAAAACCATTCCAACTAAAAGAGCATACTGTGTAGTAGGGTAGTTAAGAGACTGCATAACATTTATAACAATAATGTAACTTAAAGTTACTACCATCTTGTAAGAAGATTTCCTTACAAGATAAGTATTAAGCCACTTTAAGTTATACTTGAAGTCTTCGTTAAACAAAGCTTTAGTAATTAGTAAAGATAAGGAACTAATTACATTACGAGTAACTAATACCCAAGCCAAAATAGTAATAATTGTACTAAACTCCATGATAAATAATATCCTTTCTTAAACTAAGACTACCAATATCTAGGCGCAAACATAACCCTTGGTTTGGTAATAGTCATCCAAGGTTGACCAATAGGTATGTTATTAAAAGGCGCTGGCAATACTTGCCCACTACTTAGATTTTCTGGGTAACTAAGGAACTCAAGAGTCGTATTACTTACAACCTTAGAATGCCTAGCTGGTTGCCAGTAAATACGAGAAAGAGCAAAATATTTAGGAGAAGATACCAGTTGTTTATCGTCAATTACTATAAAACTACCTGCTCTAAATTGAGGACTCCACTCGTCATAGAACTTTTTGGATACTTCTCGTGCTACAGTGAAGTAAGTCTTATTTACAGAGTAAACAACTCCACTATAATCTCTACCTTTACCATAATTTTTAATGCTAAGGTGAGTGTTTACTTGAATTGTTTCTTTGAAACTTGACAGTGATTTTGACATTTTGGATACCCCTACTCCAAGCCTTCTAACTTAGACTCTTCAATCAAGATTCCAAGCAACTCGATAATGCTAGAAATACCTTTATCAAACTGCTCCTTCTTGTCTAGGTAGGCTGTTAAGATTTGAGCCTCGTTGAGAATCATTCTTTGTGTTACATTTAAGTCTGGGAAGTTCTCTTCAGACACTACTGGAGCAATCTCAAAGTAGTTCTCTCGACTACCCACCAATGGGCGACACAACCTAATGTACTCATAAGACTGACTAGCCTTGCGTGCCCAGTTGATTGCCTTTTCTAAGTCCTGCAAACCACCCTTATGTTTGTAACGGATTACATACTCGACTACCGTTGAGATAGTATGAGGAAAAAGCGATTGCAATGTAAAGTCCCAAGACTCAATCTTGTTTTGCATGTAACGTTCTGGGTGAAGTAATTCTTCGTTTTTTATATATTTTTCTGACATTTAGTACCCTCTTCCAGTATAGTTGCATCGAAAGTAAAAGCCTTCTTAATTGAGTTGTTCACGAAATCATCACTCTCACATAGACCTTCTTCCTGCGATAATGTAAGTGTTGGCTCATATCTGTTCATAGCTACATTCTCAGATATATTTGCCAAGAATTGTAGAAACTTCATCTGTTCTTCTGTACAGATAAGGTTAAATACTGTAGATGCTTCTGGGTGGCTTAGTTTAACACATACCTTTGTTTTCTTATCTTTCAACTCTTTACTCCTTTTGATTAACCTTTTGTCCCCTAAGTGTTTCGACACACCTCTTCAATTAGCTGGCTCATTACCTTAGCTTTAAACTTCTCAGAACAGTAAAGTTCATACTGACGTGGCATAGTATACTTTAAGAAACGTTTAAAGCCTACATTGGTACTAGGGAAGTCGCTTCTACGAAGATACTCACCACAAGACCAAAAAGGAAAGCGACCTGAGTTACGGAAACGAGCGAACTCTTGTATAATTTTAACCCATAGTAGGTAAACTTGCTCTGTTTGAGGATCTACCTCTATAACAGAACCGTCATATTTAGTGTAATTAGTCATTGAATACTCCTTGCTGAGAAGAGATAGAGCAGAAATCTTTCTTGTCAAGCCTTTCGACATACATGCTATACAGGAAGTAACTGTTAGCAAAACTTTTAGTAAACTTATCTAGAGTATGTTTTAATTTCTTACCTAACTGTAGAGCTGAATTAGCCGTAGCTGAACCAGTAACTACAAGAGAATACAAATATTCGTTTTCTTTGTAACCTTGAAGATTTTTCATCTCCTTACCCTTTATACGTTTGAAAGATACCCTAATACGGTCTTCGGAATATAAGTTGTCATACCTTAAAGAATAGATACGATCCTTTAATAGTATCTCCTTAAAATCTAACTCCATAACAGGTGGTAGAATTATATCTTTAAAACTGATATTTGCAACCAAACTAATATTAAAGTTATGCATTGAATACTCCTTTACTTCCAAATAGGTGGGGTCATGGCTTCTAGCAATACCCCGTTGCAAGCAATAACCAAGTAAGTTAAAACTATCAAACCAACAGTATTATAAATAATTAGACCTAGTTCTAAGTTTTTGTCGAAATTATTAGTCAAATGAGAATAAGACTCGAAATAAACTGCAACAAAGAACCAAGTAATAATCAACACTGCAAAGACAGGAAGTAATACATACTTAGCACCAAAGATACCAGTTACTACCATACCCAATACAATCCAAGTAGGTAAAACTAATAATGGACACCAAGAAGTGTAAAAATATAGTGCAGATTTAATAGATTTAATCACAGTAGATACTCCTTTAGCCATAGAAATCTCTGTCAGATACATACTCAAGGCGTCTCTCACGTTGGTTGTAATGGTAGTAACTACCCAAACGAACTGTGCTTTGTTTTGAGTACTTGTTTTCTGAGATAGATGAGAAGATTACAAGATTTGCACAAGACTGAGTAAGGACTTCGCTAAGTGCTTTGTGAACTAACTTGTCTACCTCTTTGTCAGAGTATGAATCTGCATGAGCAATAATTGACAAATGATAAGATAGGGTAGAACGCTCTGCATCGTCATCACGAAGAACGAACCCCAAGTCAGTTGCTTTCTTCAAAGATACCGAGAATTCACTAGGTAAAAATATGCATGGGGAAGAAAATAACCAATTGTTTAACCTTGCCTTAAACTTGTGAGCATCTTTTGATAAAGACTCCTTACTAGAGTTAGGAAAAGATAATACCCCCGTTAACGAAAAACGTACATATTGACTCATAAGTAACCTCCTACTTCTTTTCGAATATACAAACACATTTTGTGTTAAACGGAACTGAATCCAACTTAAAGTATTTCTGTAGATATACCAAGTAACTATCATCTTTAGATGCGTAGCTACCCTGTAACTCTAAGTAGTCCTTCCAAGGAGAAAGAATCCACTTATTAAGAGCTCCAGTAATACTATACTGTTCTTTTGACTCACGACTTAACGAACCTAAACCCCAAACTGTGTGAAACATAATCTCATAAGCGTCTTTTACGTTAGTTACGATAGAGCCGTCTTCGTTTACCTCAACGTTACTGATAATGGAATTACGTTGAAGTTCGTTAACCCAAGTAAATATCTCCTCTTTAGCGTGATTTGATACAGGCTGTAGAGTAAAGGACTCCAAGTTATTTGGGTTTGCCCAATCACGGATAACTAAAGAACCACCCTGTTTTAGACAACCAACAAGTATTGAGATAGTTTCTGTACGCTCTTGACGATTGAGATAACTCATAATCTCGTGGAAAACACTAGAGAGATAGATAACGTCAAAATGAGTGGTTTGGTTTACTAAGTCACTCTTAGTTAAGACAGATACCCCCATACAAGATAGCTCAGTTTGGACAGTCGTAGAAATATCGTATGCATAATATTCAGCGCCAGTGGAAACTACCTCAGATATGAACTCAGGTGAAATACCTGAACCAAAATCTAGAAGTTTAACACCTTTACCTAAGAAGGGTTCAACTACTTTAAATTTTGAGTCGGCAGTTTTGTTCATTCTCTGAATATAACTATCACCATTACTTACATAATTATCCATGAATACCCTCTTAGTTTGCTTCATTATTGCAGATATCAATTGTTAGATTTCCATTTTTGAAGAAATCGAATAACTTGGTCTACTTCCGACTCATTTAGCCAGTATGCACCATAGTCATAAGAACTTCCATCACATGAACCTTTACGTTGACAAGTAACAAAGACCTTATCCTCTTCATCTGTTATAGAGAAAACTCCTTTATCATCTTCAAATTCCAAATCTGCAACAGACATGTTTAAGTACCCCCATTTTAATTATGTACCTTGCAGGACTCGAACCTGCGGTGACTCGGTTATGAGCCGAGGGCTTTACCATCTAAGCTAAAGGTACTGAATCACTATCAGCCACAACATTCTAAACTCTAACAAGGAATCACCCTCAACCAAGCCCGTTGTACTTAATAGTGTAAGCTCGGTCTCGTGCACCACAGTTGATTAGACTGGATACCCATAGGTCGGCTTAATGCACCCTACTGGAATCGAACCAGTATCAGAGGATTAGAAGTCCTCTGCACTGTCCTGTTGTGCTAAGGGTGCTTCAAGGGGCAAAACACCCCAAGAGTTATATAGTCCATAGGCTACTACTCTACGAAATAACCTATACTAATAGTTTACCAAACTTTTAGTTTAGTTACAAGTACCTTTAAGAGATAAAATACAACTAGGATAAACACCTAGTTGTTGTACTTCTTAGGATTAGCAACAAGCTTAGGACGATAAGACTTACTATTGATGTAAGTGACACCGTGAATGTTACAGAATCGACAGATTTCTGAAGATATATACCAGTTACTTACAGTACCTATATAGTTAAAAACATACTTATACTTACCGACACTCATTAAAGTGTTTAATGACTTAGCTAATAGAAGACGTTCGTCCTTTGTTAAGGATAAGCGAATACCATTAGGAATTGAATAAATCAACTCACCCTTACACACCTTGATTAAGGTAGTACCCCTAACAGATACGGATATCTGATGCTTTATGTTTTCTTTAGGGTCGTAACTGAATACTAACCCATCAGATTCAAGTTCTGGATGTTGAGTGTAGAAACCACCCTCTTTTAGGATATCCTTAAACATCTTATCAAGGCGAGAGTAGGCTTCTTGTTTGTATTTTGGATATTTTGTTACTTTGCCCATACTATCTCCTTTCGCTAAACCTTCTTGTATTAGACTTGTTGAAGTCTTTTAAGGTCCGCTACCCACAAGTCTAGCAACTTGTTGAGAGCCTTTAGTTGTGTGTCTTTAGATACGACTCGTAACAGTAACTCAAAACAACTGTTGTCTAATGTGTCTACGTCTAAGCTAACTTCTAGAAATCGGTCTTTCTTTCCTCGTTTATAGGGATAGCTTTGGATATACCAACTGTTCCTCTTAAGTCTGTAGGAATACCCATATCTGATGTAGATGGAGTAGACAGGAGTTTTAGCTTGTCTAGTTCTTAAGCTAAGGGAAAGACTACCATCTCTTATAGAAATACCACAACGATACGAGCCATACTCCTTATCTGCAGTAGAAGAAAAAGGTTCTACAACATTAGAAACTAGAAAACTAAGGTTAGAGCATAGATTAGATACTATTTGTCTTCTTTCTGTAGTATTCACCGTGAACCTCCTTTAATTTCTTACTACGTTGTAGGGATACCTTTAAACTTTATTAATGTACTGGTAACCACTGTACCCCATAAAGAAACAGTACTCTCCAGTAGTCTCCCACTCCTTAATAGCTTCGCCAATATACAAAGGTATGGTTTGACTAGGAGAATGCCTAAAGAGTAATCGTAAGTTATCCGTTAGAATTTCGTGCTCTTTATTAGTTAAAAACGGTCTAGTATCATAACCACGCTTACCTGTTACCTGAGTACCGAAGATGGATAGAACAAACTCACCTCTAATGTAGAAGTCTATATTACCCTTTACACCTGTCATAGTGTCATTCCTAAAGGTAATCTCAATGTCTTGGGGTAAGCCAGTTCTAATGAAGAAATCACTCTCCTTTAGGAAAAGTCTAGCTACTTCTTGTATTTTCTTATAAGCTTCACGCTTATATTTGTAATATGGTTTGATTGTTGTTTTTATCATTGGATACCCCTAACTACCTTCTAACCCAAGATACAATGCTGTCTCCTCCACCACCTCCTGGGAAAGGATTATAACGTGCTATCTCATTTTCTGAAGCCTTTACAATGTAACGGAATAGAAAATCACTAGGCTCATCTTCTGTTAGTTTACCTAAGTCAATAGTCGTTCTTCTAAACGATTTAAACTCTTCGAAAGCTAGAGGAACTTTCTTTTTCTCTACTTTAGCTGAGTCTTCTTCCCATTTATAGTAGTTATATAGAGCATTGCCATTCTCATAAGTTATCTCTCCAAGAAAACCACCATCGTGATAGATAGATATCTTCTTGAAACTATCTAAGGTGTAGGTAATCTCGAAAACAAAATCTTTAGGCAAGAAATTTAGCGGTTTATTAATACCCCAACCCCTAGATACAACATCTTCTACCGTTTTAACTAGATGGGTGAATGCTTCTTGTTTGTACTTATAGTAAGGTTTTACTATTTTCCTTCTTCCTGATGTATTTTTAGACATACCATATACCCCTAGCCACGATTTATATAAGTTGAACCACTTACAGACTTAAAGTAACACTCATTCTTACTAGCGTGCCAGTAAGTTATGGCATCATTGAGTTTCTTTACTACAGTAGAGTTAGAACCTGTTTTAAAAAGAGTCATAACATTCTTTGAAATGATTTGAGACTCTTCTATAGTTAGTTTATTCCTTCCAGTTAGGAAAGAGTTCTTTCTAACATGAAAGTTAGTCTCTAAAGTAAAAAGCCACAAGCTTGAATTAGATACCCTAAAGCTTATAGAGCCACTACTATTAGATGCATCTTTAAATACTACTACATCAGAGTCCTTAAATTGAGGAAACTGCTTGTAGAAACCAAACTCATCTAACAAGGATTTTGCTAACTGGTTTAGGTTGTTGTAGGCTTCTTGTTTGTACTTGTAGTAAGGTTTAATAATGTTTAAGGTACTCATCTTGCTAGTCTCCTTTTCTCTTCGTAAGTGTTTCCCCACCTACCTTCAAATTTCATCATGTTGTAGTCAATAGAATAACGTTCGATAGAACCAATCTTTATTTGAATTGTGTCGTAACTACTTCCCGCAAATTTGTGTAGGATTTCTAGGTTTTTATAAATTATATTATACTCTTCTTTAGTTAGTTGCCTTCTTCGATAAGATAATGAAGTGTCATATATAATGTCTTTACCTTTAAGACTAAAGCAACGTCTACCACAAAAGAGTACTTGGAAACCTTCAACTATACCCCTGTTAGGGAGTTGGAACTCTTCTTCGAAGTAACATTTATCATAGTGTATGAAAAACTTGTCCGCATATCCTACAGTTTGAGGATATCTTTTAAAGAAGTCTGTTTCTCTTAAGATACCCATAAGTACATTTGTAATATTGTTGAACGCTTGTTGTTTGTATTTTGGATATGCTTTTACATAGTTTTGTGACATTTATATACCCCCATACTATTTCAAGGTTTTTGATGAAAGCTTAAGACTTGCTCTACCATCCTGATAAATAGAGTAAGAAAGAGAATCACGAAAAATAGTAACTGCACCATAATATATCTTAATTTTATTAGCTTCAGCTGGTAGTTTAGAAAAAGTTTTTAAAAACTCTTCTAGCAACGATATTGTTTTTGAATCTAAAACAAGTATCTCTACTTCCGTATGATTAGATTTGAACTTGCAAATAATCCAACTTAAACTACCATTTGATAATCTTTCCTTTCGTATCGTAGCTACTGGAAATATCGATAACAATACATCTACCGTTGGAGTACTCCCATACCGTAGGTTAACCGTAAATCCAAGGGAAGTATTGGGAGTTATACTACTAGAGAAAGGAGATGACATACCCCCATTATGCACTAGGAAGTTTACCAATGCACTGTTAAGTTTGGAGTAAGCTTCTTGTTTGTATTTTGGATAAGTTATTACAGAACTCTTTACCATTTACTTCACCTTTACTCTAGACTTGTCTTAAATTCTAACTTCGTGCCATCAGATTGCGTAATAGAGTAGTTAAGATAATCGTGCCAAATAGTGATTGACACATAGTTTAAATCAGATTTACTAGCTTTAGTTGGGAACTTACACATAGCTCTCAAGAACTCTGAAAGTGCTTCATCAGTAGCTTGGTCTAGTAAAAGTAAGTCTTCCTTAGAACTATCTTTAATGCTAGGTTTAACGAAAACCCACCTTAAACTACCGTTAGACAACTTTCTTCTATATAGGAAACCTACTGGAAATAAGGATTGCCTAACACTTATTGTTGTTAGATTACCATCTCGTAAATAAATTACAAAATCAAACCTAGTTTTGTCATCTATTCTACCACCGAATGGGTCTGACATACCCCCATTTCGAAGAATAAGATTAGCTAAAGCGTTATTGAACTTCCAAAAGGCTTGCTGTTTATATTTGTAGTAAGGAATGATTTGAGGTTTGACTTGTCTCATAGATACCCTTTCTAGAGTTTTTCATAACGAGTAACACCATCGGAACAGATGTATTTACTTTTTAGTTGTTTGTGACTACCAGTAAAGTGCCAAATTATTGAGCGTTCAGTTGTATCTTTGTATGTTTGCAGAACATATACCAAATTTAGAATAGAAGTTATTCTGGGGTCAGATACCCTAATAGGTTTGTGCAACCTAAGTAAAGGCAAATCGGCTCTCCTAACTTTACCATATCTTAACTGTAAACTAAACAAATGACGTCGTAAGTAAAATAAATCTAAGGTAAGATTTCCTTCGGAGTCTTTATCTGCTTTGACTTTATACCCTTCTATACCGTGAGGTATTATACAGTCATTAACTCTTAGTATATCTTTCAGCACCCTTAGTAAGTCTAAATAAGCCCTATACTTTTCAGATGTTTCTGGTTTTTCTAATTTGTAAAACAATCTCTTTATTTTGTGATTTTTCATATACTACCTCTACAAGGTTTCACCTTTAGGTATCTTTGGATTACCCCAAATGAACTTGTATTCTTCATTCTCGCTAAAACCTAAGTAATAAAAGATACCCTTCTGACTAGCCGTAAAGTACTGATTAGACCTAAGCTCCCAGTTCTTTTCTTTTACTTTAATCATTTCTTGTAGTTGTTTAAGGACAAATCTTTCTTGCTTCTCATCTAAGGAAATGATTTTAAGGTAAGTTTTACCATCATTATTAAAGATGCGGAAACAAGCTCTTGATGGGTAATCAAGACTGTAACAACCAACCTTATAACCTTGAAAGTAGACATATACCCAATCTAAACCTACACCAATATTTTCTGCCTTAAAAGTTAGAAAACTTGCGTTTACACTATTGCGAGTTATATCCGACCAAGCACCTTGCTCACGAAGAAGTTTAAAAGTCATAGACGCTAAAGCTGTAAAAGCCTCATACCTATATTTTGCATATTTACCTCTTCTAGTTTTAGTTATTACTGCCATAGATATACCCCTTAACTCCACACATAGCTAAAATGTTTACCCTCCACTGTATCCCAACTCAAGAACACCTGTTTACCATCGTAAGTGCTAAAATCTAACCTACTTACTTGCCCATTGAATTGAATATCAACCTTTGTTAGGTCTTTAAGTGCAGATTTAACAGAGTTAGCCTCTTCTAAAGATAAAGGAATATCTTTAATTACTTTTCCTAGGCGAGAAGTAAAAATTCTTAGGCTTGGTCTTTCAAAAGGAGATAGAATGTATTGGCACACATAATCATCATTATTATTGATAAAAAGAAGTCTGTCAATATCTAACCCTGATCCCCTACCAACGTACCTTAAGTCTAGATTACTGGCAGTAACATCTTGCCAAAATCCGTGAGTATGTAGTTGCTTAACAGTAAAGTCCATTAACCTCTTATAAGCTTCTTGCTTGTATTTATAGAATTTTAACTTCTTCATACTCTTTACCTAATTTCCTTGACTTCAAAAGGAACACGCCTATTCCACTCAAATAAGCGTTGAGCCTGAGCTTCTGCACCTGCTTTAGTTTTCCATACCCTAGCTTCGTTTAAATTGTCTGTAAGTTGAACATGATATTTCTTGTTCTTACGGTCGTAAGACAAATTAGAGATAAGTCTTCCGCTAAATGTAGAACATAAGATAAACTTTTTCATAATTTTCTCCAACCTAATTTAATATTCTCCACGCTTAACAAGCTCAGAATAAACCAATTCAGCGAGTTTGTAAGTGTTGTCGTCAACATCTGGGCAATAAGAGCCACAATACTCACACTCAATCTCACAACCTGAACGTAGGTCAGATTCGTTGTGCTCGCCACACTCCTCGCAATACCAAGAAAACGCAGAAAAAACATTTTCCATTGAATAGAGTTCTGAAGTTGCTACCTTTGCTGAGAGTTCCGCAGACTCAAGGACTTCAATAGCTTCTTTGTTAGTTTTAGTGCTGATTTTGATTTGTTCCATTTTTATTATACCTCTTAATAATTCGATACCCTGGTTTCATTTTGTCTATAGGGAGAAACCAAAGTCTTAAGACTACTACTAAACCAAGTAGTAATATTCCTAAATACATACTAATTTTAACACTGTTTATAACGAAAATCAAGCTCATTTAAGTAAGAAAAAATAGGTAATGTATTTACCTATTTTCCGTAATCATGCTTTGGAGGGTAGTTTTGAACTCCTCTAAAATTTCGTAACTCTCGACACGTTGAGCGTACAATATAGAACTACCTTTAGCGATAATGATGTAAGGAACGTGAATTCCTCCAAAAGTGTCGCTACCAAAGTAATCTACCAAGTAAGCTGGAACACCACTTTCTACATTGACTACCGAATAAGTACTCGAATCGTTGCTACGAAGTACATCAGCGATAGGATTGCCAAACTCCTTACATACAGGACACTTAGGTTTATAGAGAACGTAAACGTGAATGTTAGAGGAGTTACGATTGATGAACTGCTCAGCCGTGTAAGTTTGAGCGATAGATAGTTCACTTAGACTATTGGTTCGTCCTTCTTGAATACCCCATACACCAAGCAAACCAAGTAAGGGTAATACAACTGCTAGGACGAAGAGGTACTTGAACTTGAAGTATTCTCGCATTAGACCACCCCTCTAGCTACAGAGTAAGGTACGAGAGAGTAATTCTTGTGGTTTAGCATACGATAAAGTTTTTTAGCGATTACCGAATTACCTTCAACTACCGTACCGTTCAAGACTAGTTTAACCTTATCACGGATAACTGTTAAGTACCTGCTGTCATTAACGTACCCACCCTCAGCTAGGAAATACTTAGGACACAACCCCATAACACCGTCCTCACGCATACGAGTGAGGAACTCTTTAACTTCTACCATTGTAACTTCTTCTACCATTCATCATTCCTCCTAAAATTTGTTAGATATTACAACATATTCCATGAACCCTTACTTTGAACGTCATACATAACAGTATAATCTTGCTTAGCTTTACCTAGAGCAGATACCCCTCCGAGAGAGGATTTAAAGAAATCATCTACAGAAGAAATCACATAGTTCAAAAGAACTGGTGACTCTCTATAGATTTTTAAACATACATCATTAGCTAACTTAAAGTTTACATCGTTACCTAGAGCGTGGAAATCCTCTAAACGCACACTCAATACGTTAGTAGGATTCTCAACATAGTAGGAATGTAGGTAGTTAAGTTTGAAGTGTATTTCTCCGTTAGGGGTTACTATTCTTACCAAACCAAACTCTAGCACATGACCATACTCGTCGGTGTGACTTACTTTGACTAAGTTTTTATCACGTTTTACCGAAATGCTAGCTACCTTTGGATTGGAGATACCCTTTTCCGCTAGGAGAAATACTGACCTAAGCAGAACCCCAACATCCACCTTACTGCTCTGGTAAAACCTTAGTTCTTTATACTTTACCATTATACACTTACCTTAAAATTTGAAGTTTGGAGTTTCCTGTTCTAAGGACTTCTCAGAGATGATATCGGTTATCTGGTCACCTAAAACTTCTTTAGGTTTGCCATATCTGTCTTTTGTTGGGAAGTAAACTCTAAGGTAATTTACCTCTCTTATAGTTAGATAAGAGTAAAGAGGTAACAAACCAGTGCTTTTGAGGTAGTGAATTGTTTCCTCTAAAGCCTCTTTAGACTTGATTACGATAGGTGTTATTGACATGGGAACAGTTGGGTGACCTCCCACTCGCTGAGATACCCCACCGTAGAAAGTTATTGGTACACTGTTTGCCTTACCAAAGTTTTTGCTTGGTAGAGAATGTAGAGTGTAACCCTTGTTTTGTTTAGGATACTCAGGTCTGCTGTGGTTTAAGTATTCTTTTTGAAAATCTTTCACTAGTTTTTCTCCTTTTACTCGATACCCCTAATAAGACTCTTTTCTAGGATTCTTACGTCTCCAAGCATCTTCAAAGAGTTGTGCATAAGCTTCCTTTTGACTCATACCTTTGTCCATGTGTTTTGTAATTTGTTTAATATTATCTGACATACCCCCAATACCTCTAATACCTCTAATACCTCTAATACCTCTAATACCAACTATAACTTAACGTTTAACCAATCACTACGCAACTTGTAGAATGAATTTTCGTCTTCCTCAGTAACACCTTTAGGGTGCTTAAGTTTAGCTAAAGCTCTATCGAAAGACTTATCGAAAGCCTCTTTCAGCTCTTTAGGTATTCTAGTTGGAGTACCCTTTCGATTTCTGCTATCTTTACGAGAACCACCAGTCAGCTTAGCCAAAACCTCTTTTTCTTTACTGTGTTGTTTAGCAAAGTCTAGTAATAGTTTAGCTGATTGTAATTCTTCAAACTCACACTTATCAACCATTACATATTCCTTACCATCTGCCGTAGTGCCAGTACCTAGAATTTTAACCATAATGGATACCCCTTTACTTAGTCTCGTTTAAACTTAGCTAACGCTTTCATACGTCCGAAAGGCTTTAGTTCTACCTTCTTTGCAGTCAAATCTCTAAGTTCCATATCTTTTTGTTGACGCTCTTTACGGTTATCTTCCAGTTGGTCCTTAAACAAATACCCCAACTCAGCAACATCTTCTACAGACAAGTCATGTACTACACCTTGCTCGTCCATATAGATAGCACCCTCTACCTCGTCACAGTACTTAGACATACTAAGAACTACAGTCCAAGGCTCAAACACTGCTTCAGCCGAGTAGTCGATACAGTTCTGAGTGAAAAAGAACTCACTGGAAGAGTAGTTATAGTAATGATAAGAACCACCGAATAGATTTTCAAGTTCCTTATCAATCTTAAGACCGTCAAGGTAGAGGAAAGCAAGCTCTTTGAAAGTGTCAATAACTACCTCTGGCAAAGAAGTCATTTGCTCAGAATGCCGATAATGCGACGTCCGAAGAACGATATAGTCGGAAAGACTACAGATAAAATAGTAATCTCTACCGTCTTGCTGATAAATATGTTGACCAACCTCGGCTGTAAGAGCGTCTTCTTGTAGCTTAGCGTTGTCTTTAACCAAAATAATCACGGTTAATACCTCCAAGTAAACTAACTATAATACTAAAATAAGTTTACCCTATTCGGATAAACTTATCAAGTCCCATTAAATAAAATTATTAGTCAATCTAAACTAGGATACTTTAGTATTACTGCTTGCCTGAGAACAGACCACCAAGATAGTCCCACAAGTTACCGAAGAATGATTTGATTCCTTCCCACATACCCTTAGCCTCGTCACTAGAAACAAACTTCTTGTAGTGGTCAGATAGTGAATCATAAGCAGATTTTGCATAGTTCTCTAACTGCTCTTTAACCTCTTTAGAGTCAATAGCTGAAGTGTTTTGGTAAGCGTTGGCAAATGAAATGATTTGTTGCACTTGCTCTGGAGAGATAATTTTGTTAAGACCTTTATCTTTTAAGGCTTTGTTTACAATCTTTTCTACCTCTTTGTTGTCAGCAGTTTTTCCTTTAGACTCTTTGTACTTGGCAAGGTCAGTTTTGATTTGTGATAGAGCCAAATCAAGGGCTGCTGCATCGAACTTATCGTTATCTTTGTTTTGTTCTGCGATTGTTGCAGTTGTAGAAAGTTCTTGGTTGGCAACTTCTGCACGTTTTTGGTCAACCTCTTGACCGTTGGCTTCGAGTGCCTTAGATACCCCTACTAGGGCTGATTCACCGGTAACTGATACTGGACTAGTGATTTCAATGTTTACGTCACTAGCACCTGCTGTAATGGCTGCATTTTGATACTGCAATGCAGTTACTTTTGTGATATTGTTTGGAGTTTTGATTGTAACCTTAACTCCATTACCTTTATCTGCTTTTTGTACCAAAGCAGAAGAGATAAGGGTAGGATTTTCACCTTGAGTACCCATAAACTTGTTGTAGTCTTCAACAGTTGTAAGCTGACGATTAACGTTAGCAATGTCTTTAATACCGAATGCAGTATTAGTGTCATCCACTTGCTGATTAGTTAGACTAGAACCATAAACTAGAGTAGGTTTTTCCCACTTTTCGTTAATGGTATCGGTATCAATACTTGCATGCACAACCTGAGTTCCAAAACCAAGAGCAAGGACTGCCAAAGCAGATGCGCTGAAATATTTTACGTTTTTCATATTTTACCTTTCAAAGCAGATATACTGCAACTTATATAATTTTTGCACATTAGCTAAATAAAAGCTAAAAATACTAAAAATAGTAAAGAGATTAAGACCTAGAAAGATACCTACTTAGTCTTTAGAATGATAGTAAACGTGGTCACAAGCACGTTCTGAAAGTTCCTTACTAACATTCAACTTAGCACATATCCACTCTTCCGCAAGACTTTTAGGAACTCCAAAGTCACGATAACTACGAGCAACGTCTTCACAATGATAGTATGCGTCCTTCTGAGCATACTCAGATATTTTAGATAAGATAGTCTTTTCCATAAGTTTATACCCTTTTTTCGTAAGATAGGTATATTTTAGCACAATTAAGTCTAAAAATCAATACCCCTGAACACACAAAAAGCAGACTAAGGAGTCTGCTTTGTTGCTATTTTAGCTTGTAAGATACGTTACCTTCATCATCGAAGTCAATTTTGTAATCGTCTTGGAAGAGAGTCTTTAGACGGTTTTGGTAATGTAACCACTCACCACCATACATATCTAACAAAACGTTAGATACATAAACACCACAGTGGTAAGATTTAGGGTTAAAGGTTAGTGGGTCTTGACCTTCTGGAAGTTCATCTCCCTCAGGTGTACCGAACACATGAGCAAGAAACTCGTTCCTTAAAAGGTCGAAACGTTTTTCTGTAAGGTCTCTGAGAGCTGTTACTCTTTCCTTAAAGTCACTTCTTGTACGCTCTGGGATGCTTTCAAGTTTGTTTTTCCAGTAATCTTTATCTTCTAACTCATCATCTTCGAGTTCGATACCCTCTACCTCATGTTCACTGCCTTCTTCGATGGGGGCAAACAAATCGTCAGAACCACCTTCAGAGGTGTAGTCTTGCATGCCATTTTTGTAGTTCTCGAATGACATATCACTACCAAAACCACCCATAGGTTGCATCATAGCGTTGAAACCACTACCTGCACCACCAAACGGTGACTTGTTCATGATTTTCTGAATTTCATCTTCCAAAAAAGCCATCGTGATGCACAAGAACACCAAAAGTGCAGAGCCAAATAAGCTAACATTAGATAGTTCTTCAAACAACCATCCATGCCAAGGAGCGAACGTTACAACTAGGTAAACTAGGAACAGAAAGAAAGCAACACGGATGCTTGCTTTTCTTACAAGCATCAAGTTAAGTTTTAACTTACTTAAGTCGTTATACATATAGATTATTCCTCATTCTTAACAAATTCAATACGTTTGCAGAGATAAACTCGACCACCAAAGTTGTACTCTCTAGGGCGACCAAACTCTACTGCGTAGCCTAACTGTTTTGCATACAACCTTAAATCATCAGCGGTTAACTTCAGTTTCTCTTTTCTGAGATACCGTAAGATACGGAAGATTTCCTTGCAGATAGGCTCATCATTCAGGAATTTAGAACTTGGGATTGAAATATACCCTTTCTGTAAGTTGTATTTCAAGCAAGAACTACCCTTGAACAAATTTTGACCATAAGCATCAATGAGTAAGGAAACGACTCTTAGACAAACATCATTATAACTCATATTAGAGAGCTTAGGTTTGTTTTTAGGGTCGTACCCTCCTTTCTTATTTTCTCTGTCAGCCAGTTCACAAACAAATGTGAAGTAGCCGAAGTGCCTGTGAATACTCACTAAGCTTAAAGTCTGTAAGGAAAGTTGATTAAAACGCTGAATTGCAGTGATAAGACGAAATGCCTTAACCTCAATAGTTGTAAACTGTGTCATGACTGTACCTCCTGTCAAGGTACAATCCGTAGAAAATACCAAGACGAAATTTTCTACCACCATTCTATAACATTTACAGAAGAAGGACAAGCCTACTGGCGAGTCCTTCAACCTCTTTTAAGTACCTTCTACAGTGCTAGTCCAAATAAAAGCTATTAAAACTGATTGAAACTAATCAACCACAAGGTTAATATTGCGAACATAGGACTTAGTGTGGTTGAACCAGTCCTTACGAACCTCTTCGATAGCAACTGTATTGATGTGGTGCACAGGAGTACCCTCCGTGAACGTGACTTTCATTTCTACGTTATCTAAGGTTAGGATACCCTCTTCACCTTCGATAGCGAAGTCTACGCTCTTTAGACCTCTTTCGTAATTTCTAGGTCCAACGTAACCGTTAAACTCTCTAGTTTCTACTACCTGACGAGTTTCGGTTGTCTCAACTCCACCGATATAGACTGCCATTAAGAAGATAAGTAATGAGAATGAACTTAGCTGACCTAACAAAGTTAAGACGTTTACGTTATCTGACTTGATACCCCTAACTACAGCACCTAGAGTCAAAACCAATGAGATAAAAAGCAGAGCATGGAATATAATAGATATTAGCCATGACTTATCAGCAACCCCATAACGGAAAAGGAAATGTAGGGCTGCACCCCACAATAACGCAGAATATACAAGGAGTGATAAGTCCTTCTTATAATCTTCACCAAACTTAAACATATAATTTCCTTTCTTTACCGACCACCTGATGCACCTCCACCATCAAAGCCTCCACCACCCCAGTCACCAGATGACCAAGATGAACTAGAACTTGAACTACCTGAATCATAAGAGGAAGAATGACTAGATGAGAAAGACTGCTCTGCAAGGTAGGCTGCTACAAGTGCGTCTGTCCAAGAGTCGTTCTCTTTAAAGTCACTACTACTTGGATAAAGTTTATCTTTACCCTCATAATCGTATTGAGAGCGTCTTAGCTTGTCTTTTTCTTTCTCTTCTAACTCTTTATAGTAGGCATTAACTAAGAAGGGTGTCCATGTTTCGTTAGGAATGAACTGGTAAGAGTCAGGATATAGTTTGTCATACCCACTGTAATCATAGCGAGAACGTTTTAATAACTTACCGTTATAGTAATCTGTTATCTTACCATTACCCCAAGTCTTGTTGAGTACAAAACCAAAAGAGTCTGGATATAACTTATTGTAACCCTTATAATCAAACTTAGAACGTCTAAGACGTATGTACCAGTCAATTAAAGAGCCAATACCCACTAGACCAAGAAATGAAGGTAGAATGTAGAAGAAGAAACGCTTAGTGTTTCGAGCCATATCTTCCTTGGCTTTATCTAACTTAGCTTGGCGCTCTTCATTCTCTTTGACAATTTCAGCTTTCTTAGATTCTAGGTTAGAAATACCAGACAAGATAGAGGACACTCCTTCGGAATAATTTCCGTCTTTCATGTAGGATTTAGCTTCATCAAGTAACTCTTTAGCTCGAGAATCTGTTAGCCAAGTAGAGGCTTCATTTGAAGTTTCTATTCGGAACTTACGGTTGTTTATAGCAATGGCGATTAAGATACCACTGTTAGTATCTGATTTACCAATCTTCCAACTACGAGCAACCTTGTTAGCTACTGATTCGATGTGCTCTCCTTCAAGAGTATCCACAATGTAGATACCCACCTGAGTTTCGCTATTACTATTCATTTCGGCTAAAGTGTCTGCAACTACTGAGTTTAGATACCCCTGAGGGTCATAGATACCATTTGAGGGGCGCTCTGGAATAGTTACATTAGCAGATACAACTGATATGAAGAATAGCAAAGGAGCAATTAAAAGTAAGATTAACTTTTTCATAAGATATACCCCACAAACCTACTCAGATAGGTTTACTTTAGGCGCAGTTTTTGCACCTTCTTCAGCTTTTACTAGCTCAGCTCGTTGGAAACCAAACATAGATGCCAAAATACTTTTAGGGAAAGTACGAAGTTCTTGATTGTACTCGGTTGCGATAGTATTGTAATCTGTACGAGCCACAACGAGTCTATTTTCAGTACCCTCTAACTCAGCAATAAGTGCAGATACCTGAGTATCAGCTTTTAATTCTGGATAGCTTTCTTTCACTACCAATAGGCGAGAGATAGCAGAACTTAGTTCTGATTGACCTTCTTCTTTTGTAGCCCTATCGCTAGAACCAATTTTTGAACGAGCGTCTGCAATGTTAGTAAAGATTTCCTTTTCATGCTTTAGATACCCTTTTGTAGAATCAACTACATTAGGTATCAAATCATACCTACGTTGGAGAGCTACTTCGATTTTAGCATTAGCACTCTTAACAAGTTCCTCTTTCTTAACAAGACCATTGTATGATCCGACAACAGAAAAAACTGCAATTAGTGCAACAAGTGCTACACTTCCAAGAATGATTAAAGTTTTCTTCATTTGATAATTCCTTTCTTAATTACCCATAGCCTTAGACAATAACCAAATAGCTCCAGTAATTAGAGCTCCGACTACTGCGATACCCATAAGGACTTTGCCAATCTTTTGCCAGTCTAAATACCCCTTACTTTGGGATACTGTATCCTCAGCCTTTTGTTGAGGCTGACTTACACTACTAGGAGCAGACCAATTAGAGGAAGATAACGGAGACTGGTATGAGTTATAGCTGTTATAAGTGTTGTGGTTAGAGCCATTAAATAACAAGTTATACCACAATAGATTTTCCATAAAGGAGTTACCCCTATAAGTTGAGCCACCGTAGTAATAATTATTAGTACTGTAGAACGATTTTCTATCTTTATCTTTTTCTTCTTGAGAATTCCAACTATGGAAACCACTACGTGGATAGATATGACTACCATTATTTGAACTAGATGAACTAGACTTAGAGTCTGCAGTAGAACCTGACTTGGTTTCTACACGTTTACCAATGTGAGGTTTTGGGTCTGCTTTTGATGGGGTGTTAGGTTTGGGAGAAGAGTTAGAACCTGAACCACTACCAGTTGATTTACCACTGTTAGAATTTGAGCCACTTGATTTAGAGCCTCCAGTTTTTGAACCACCTGATTTAGAACTTCCTCCGCTCTTTGAACCACCTGATTTAGAACCTCCACCTGAACGAGAGCCACCTCGACTACCTCCACCACGAGAACCTCCATGACCACCACCGTGTCCTCCACCATGACCACCACCGTGTCCTCCACCATGACCACCACCGTGACCACCACGTGCTTCTACGATAGTTGGAACTGTAGTAGATAAAGCAAGCAAACTTAATGCCAAGATAGACATTAACCTTAGACGATTTTTCATATTTATTGAACCCCAAAAACCTTTCTTACTTGTAGAAACCTTTAGGAAACTTATCAGCTAGAGCCTTGAAAGACTCTAAATCTTCTTTGATACCCTTACTTTCGCCTAGAGTAATCACTACGAGAATACCATCAAACTCTATGTTGTAACCATTAAGAACCAAGTCTCTTAGAGTCTCAGAAGAGATGAATGTATCTTCATGGTACTTAGTAATCATACTCAAGTTACCTTTTACGTCATTGGCAACGTAAAAATAGGGATTCATTTTTACAGATACAGAGTCTACAAACCTCATTTCGTGATTTAACCCCAAAGATTCGGCTGCATCTACAATACCCTTTACTTTGTTTAGTTGATTGATAGAGCTGAATATATACTCAGTTTCGTTTTTCCCTAAGTTAGCATAAAACTGTTTTGGAGACTCTTCAAAAATTACATTCTTACCTTTAAGCTGACTATATAGATAGTCTAGTTTACGAGTATCTATATAGTAATCTCTAGCAGTCATACCCACTACTATTTCTTTGGTTTCATCAATCTTAGTCATATTAGTTACCCCACTGAGAGAATTTCTTTGCTAAAGGGTTATGCTTTTTAGCATATTCGATATCCTTGGTACGGATAGTACGAACCATGTCGTTGTAATCCATTAAAAAGTCCAAACCCCTCGGACTAGATGGTAAATCAATGACATCAGAAGTTTGTGCTTTGTCTTTAGTTTTAAAATACTTTCTTTCCATAATTACCTCTTTCTGGTGCTATAGCTAGTACACCAATAAACTTTAAAATATCTTACTAAATTTATAAGAAAGAGGCAAGCCTATTAACTTGCCTCGAATGCCTTTACTCTTCAGAGTCTTTCCATAGGAATAGCGCACCTAAGCTATTGAAGATGTAAAAGATATACTTGCCAACGTTGGCAAAGTTCCCTTGTACAAAGGCTTTAGCTAACTGCACAAAGTTATAGAATAACCAAAATGACCATTGGGTTGTGAATTTTAGCATATTCAAAGCATTAGCCACCAAAGATAGAGCAAAGGCTACGGTAGTGATATAGGCTAGAGTGTTCATGTTTCCACCATACCCCACATAGTTGGTTACCCAAGAGAATGATAAGGACACAACTACCAAGGAGGGAATGACAAAGTACATATTGTATTTAGTTGAGCTGTTTGCTTTACCTTCCTCAGAATGATTCCACCAGTAAATAGCGCCAAGGTAAAGCAAGAATGTAATTGGATAGGTAATGATGGCTGCCTTGTTGCCAAGGATGTAGTCGATTACACCTGATAGTACTGCGTTGATAATACCCAAATAGTTGCCTAGTTTACTTAGTTTACCAGTAAATCTAGTCGATAGCATGGAGATACCCACGTTGATTACGGAAATTAAGCCAAAAGGCACAAAAGCCGTCCAAGAACCCCAATTAACAAACTTGTCTAGGCGTGTTCCTAGATACCCTGCTGAGATAGCGATACCCACTACCAACGCAACCCCGAACCAATCGAACCAATTAGATGTGGCGAACTGTTTTAATAGCTTTTTCATACTATTGTACTCCTTTTATAAATCTTCAATATAATTTGTAGGCATCTTCTCTTCTATACGTTCAGTTGCGAAAAAGAAACCTGAGCCTTCTGCAAATAGTGTAAGTATTTCTTGGAAAGATTTACCTAGATTACGTGCAGTAATGTCTGCTAATTCGTTTTGGAAGTCTTCTACTTTCAAGTCTTGCTTAGCTACCAATCTACAAGGCTCTTCATCATCTGATGGGTAAAAGAACTTCTTGATAGTTACAAGAGAACCATCTTCACTAAGCTGAGTAAAGAACTGATAGTCAGAACCGTCGTAGTTATAACCACCTGGTGTTGCAATGTAACCATACTTAGAGGACTCAAAGATACCTTTAAGCACATTCAAGTCCTCTGTAGCCTTAATAGCCTTCCCATGAGATAAAGCTTTAGAATATTCTTCATTGTAGATAAGACCTTTAATGAAAGCCTTAACTTCTGAAGAACCAGTAGTGTATAAGTTATACAAATCAGTGTAGAACTCTTTTGTGCGTTTTTGGTGAATGCTATTAAAGTTAAACACCTCTGATTCACCTGTAGCCAAGCTCTCTAAATGAAAGAAAAAGTCCTTCTTTAACTTGTCCATATTTCTGGATAGGTAAGATACCCCTTTCTTTAGCAAAACTCTAAATATACCAGTAGATGTAGTAACGAACTCAGAGTTGTAGAATGGGCTAAGACCACTTTCCATAAAGTGAACTGTACCATTATGCTTAGGATTTAACTCTTTATAAGTGATACCTTGTTCGATGTTGTGGACAACCGCACCTTCATCTTGGTAAACAATCATAACAATCTCACCAGTTAAAAGGTCTTTAATGAAGTATTGATTGTACATGCCGTCTTTAATAAATAACCTCGTATTCGGTTGGATTACAGAATCCATTGATAATGTTTTTGCTTCTGTCATAACTTTCTCCTAACTTACTAACCTAATTCAACATTATATTGTACAAAACCATCCCAGTCACCAGTTGCTGAAATACTAGCAACAGTATCTGTATTTTGGGGTTCGACTCTTTTGTCATTACGTTTGTACACGATTGAGTCATTCGAACTCAAATTGATTAGTTTTTTCAATTCTTCTACTGTCATCTTCTACTCCTTTAGTTGCTATATGTAGTATAAAACTACCACTACCAATTTCTAATACTATTCTACCATGAGGATAAGAAAAGAGCAAGAACCATGGCTTGCTCTAACGAATACTATGTACTAATAATTACTACTATACTAGACTTAAAATCTCTTCAATTAAGTCATAGATAGGAAAATGGTCTTGACTATCTTCTACCTCAAATTTTTCAAAACCAACACATGAATTAGGCACGTTCACGAAACCTTTTAAGTAAGACCACACCTGACTCCAAGATAAATGACTTAATTTAGAAAAATCAAAAGATTTAACTTTTAAGTAAAATTCCTGGAGTTCGATACCATTTTTGAATAGGTAATCTTTTAGCCTCATAATAGGAACAAGTGAAACGATTAACCCCAAAACTAAAACCATCTTTTCACCTACAATTCAATTCCACCATAGCGCTCTTTTGCAATGTTTTCCATAATAAGATACATTGGATTGCGATAAGGCTCTGGTACGATAGTTTCGATTTCTTCCTGAGTAAAGAGTTTTGCATTTGGGAAACCTTCAAAGTCCCAATCAAAGATACGAGTACCATCTTCTTGGTCGTGATACCCTGAGAGGGATAGGAACTCTTCACGATTTACAGGACTACCAACGTTAATGTAGTAGTTACCTGTATCTACTACATATTTACCTACGTTAACTGCATATAGGAGGTCACGGTAATCTGTGTCTTGAAGTTGCAAAGGATCGACCTCTGCACGTTCTGCTGCATGTACCGCTGCAAAGAGAGAAATCTTTTCTTTAGGGGTTTTGAAAGATTTTCCTTTCAAAAACTCACCCACTTCTTTGCGTAGGACAACACGTCCATCTACGAGCAAACCATCTTTAAGTTCATTTTGTGTCATTTTAGTTCTCTTCCTTTTCTACTGCTTTGTTTCCAATACCCTTAAATTGGATAGTTTTGCGACGTTCTAAAGACCCCTCATGCAAATCTTTAATCAGTAAGTTAAACTTAAGGATCATGTTAGAGATAGTTGCATCCATCTTTTTCAATTCTTCTGGAGTAAACTCACCTTTTGCAAGACCAAACTCCATATCTGATAAAGCTGACTCATATATGTCTGTTAGAGTAGCTAACAATACTGGAATGGCAAGGAGAGGATTAGCTTCGTAGTAAAACATATCAAAGTCATTCATATCTCCAGTGTTCATACCCTTAAGGATGATTACACCTTCAGCAGAGTCTAGGTTGTTTGCTAGGTTTAGCAAGTCTTGTTTAACTTTTTGTGCTTCCTCTATCACGGTTACTCTCCTCCCATCATAGATTCTTTGATTTCTTCTGTAGTTTCATCCAACTCAGCAACAAAACCTTTAAGTGCATTAGCCATATTAGTGACTTGTTCAGACAACATAAAAGTAAGTGCAATATCATTTTCAGCTTTTGCTTTATCTAAAGCTACCTTTAAGAGCGCAGTGTATGTTTGACTGGACATATCTAAGATATTCATTAGAGAGCCAAAAGAACCAACTTCTGTTTTACCACCACCAAAGTTCTTAATAATGATACCTGCCTGCATCTTCGACATTTGAGAAGATGAATCAGCAAGCATTTTTAGGAAACCTCGGCGAACCTGATTTTTAGACTCTTCTCCTGCACCGTGATTGTGACAATGATTACACATGCATTTATACCTCATATTCTTTTAAAATACTATAAGTATAGTTTACACCATTTAGACCAAGAAAGCAAGGCTCCTGACTAGTTGTAACTGTAGCCAAGAGCGAAGTTTTCTTTAGAAACATAGTGTTCTAAGGACTTAGGATTTTTAGAACAGTAATTTAAGAAATCTTTTAACCATTCAAAGTCATCGGTATATACCATGTTGACTTCAGAAATATAATCACCGCTGGAGATACCCCTAACTCCAAGACGTAGGCACTTAAATCTAAGTGCTAACCTGTTAGCATCATAGACCGTAGAAGAGTTTGTAATATCTAAGAAAATACCTGACTTCTCTAAAAGCTCCTCTACTTTAGCTTGAGTTGCTTGTGGGTAGAGTTTAACATTACTTCTATTCTCTAAATCAGATAATCTGCTAGACATAAGAGTTGGTGCTGCGATGTGGAATACATTGTTAGGACAAGAGTCAACCAACCTTTCGATAGACCATAAGTCATCAGTTTCGGTTGTGATTAGAACATCTCTGCAGTAGTCTGATTTATCAGAGATATACAAAGGAGCATGGAACTCGAAGAAGTCAATTTCTTCAGTTTCATTAGCCAACTCTCTTGCACCCTCAAAGCCACCAAGGTAACACTCTGTATTCAACTCAATATGCTGTAAGATGTAGTCAATGTTGCCTGGAAGTTCATCTACCTTCTCAGTAAAGATTAACTCGTTAGGTGGCATAAAGTCTCCCATAACCTTAGCTTTTTCAATAAGCACCTGCAAAGGAGTACCCAAGTTGTTGAAAGTGATACCCTTTTCGGAGTACCCCAACTCATCTAGACAGTAGAGATAAAACTTCGACATTGTAGGGAAAATTTTCCGACCAACTATTACGGAGTCTGTTTGATGGTTCCAAGTGGCAAGCAATTCTCCACTAGGAGAATAAAACTGACTACCAACTAGTCCAACACCAGTCACAAATGTTGAACTTTTATAAAGAAAACCATAGCGATTGTAGTAATCTTTTCGGTAAGTGAAGCCCTTAGAATCAAACCAATGGACTTCAGATACAATACGATGAATGGTAGGCTTTGTCATAAAGACTTCACCGACTACACCATCAATAGTCTTGATGAAGAACCTACCATCCTCACGCTCGACCTCCCAGTCCAAGGGAATTGGAAAATCATTGATGTGGAGTGGCTTTCTATCAGAGAGGTCGTACCCCTTATACAAGGCAGACCAAATAGATTGGACATCGTCTGGCTGAGTTAAGTTGTCCTCTAACGTGATAACACTACCCTTGAAGCCCTTACGGAGTAAGGAATAGTGCAAGTCCCAAGCGACATTATCGTATTCTGTTACAAGTAAAATCATTTAAGTAACTCCTTCCAAGCCTTAGCTACCTGAGGTTTTAGGTACTGTTTAGCGACGTCATAGACGAACTCATAGTTGTCTAACTCATTGACTGCTTTGCGGATACCCCATGAAAGCATAGAAATATTTTCGTCAGAGTCACGGTTATCTACATCTACTGGACAAAGAACACCAGTTCGACCTTCGACTACGAAGTTAGTGTTGCCATAGTCGACATTATAACCTACAATGAACAGACCTGAGCCAACTGCCTCCATCAATGAAAGACCAAACCCCTCAGCAAGGGATGCAGATACATAAGTTGAATACTCTTGATAAAGGTCTTCCATTTTGTGGTGACCTTTTAGAGTAATGAAAGACTCAGCGTCATAGTCTTTTATCAGCTTCTCTAGATTCTCACGCTCTACACCTTCGCCATAAATATCTAGCGTTAACTCACTACCGTCAGACAAAGGTTTTCCTTGGTTAGCTACTGCAAAGGCTTTAATTAGGATATCTAAATTCTTTTCGTCAGATAGGCGAGATACTGTTACGAATTTACCCTTAGGACGCTTGTCTTCCATACCCCCACCACACAACTCTTCAAGGTAACCTGCTGGGGCGACAAAGACCTTACTGAAACCACCTAGTTGCTGAGATAACAAATCAGCCTGTTTCTGAGTAGAGCAGATAAATGCATCGACAAGGTCACGGTTCTTGAACTGGTATTCGTAGTAGTTGTTGAAGAGTATGCCGTTATCCGTGATACCCTCAGCTACATAGTGTTCAGCGTGGACTACTACTCCAAGTTTAAAGCCGATATCATTCCTACGAGTGAATACTGCCTTAGCCGTACCAGTTGACCTATCTAAGAGAACCCAGTCTTTCTTCTTGATACCCAATTTGTCTAGGAATACCCCAAACAACGCTTCTTTAGAGTTGTAATACTTACCTTGGTAGAAGAAAGATGAGTCGTCTAGAGTCTTAACAAACTCAGTTAAGGCTACTTCTCCATTTTTCTTAAAGAAGTCACGCTTATAGACATAAGCTTTACCGTTCACTGGAGTGTAGTATTCAACAGAATGTACTTTAAAGCCTGCATAGTACTCTTTCTTGACTAGGCAGTAGTCTACCACATATTCCAACCTGTTGTAGAAAGATGGGTTGAGTTTGTCTTCGTAGGCTACAATGTATGTTCCCTCTTCAAGCTTCATAAAGACTCTAGAAGTATCTGAGTCATCTATGAAGTAATCCTTGAACTTGTTTTTTAAGGTTGTTAGGCTAACCATACTATCTCTCATGTATGCACCTGTAAGCACATCATAGAACCATAATACATCTTTATAGTTAATGCCAATATTTTCTGCTAGACTGTAGGTACTAGAACTAGATACCATGTCCAAGAAAATGTATTTTTGTTCAATACCAAGCTCCTTTAAGAGCTGGTAACGATAAGACTGGGCATACTCAACTCCACTAGATGCAAAGCCGATACCCAAGTTTACGTTGTAAACTTTCATTTCTACTACCCCTCACTAGAATCATTTAACTCACGTTTTGACTCTTTCCTTGCATTAACTGCCTTCTTATAGTAAGACCACTTAGCTATGATACATAAGGTATCTATAATGAAAATACTATATAAACCGGTTACACCAAAAGGAAACAACCAATCAAACGTGCCAGTCAGTATTTCAATAAAAGCAATGATAGACATGACACCAAAAGCGTCTGAACATGAAGAGAAGAATTTACTTCTCTGAATATAATACTCTTTTGTATGTTTTGGCTTTTTATTCTTTCTAGACACTTAAATCCTTCTTTCTAAAATACCCTACCCAACAAACACGGAGAGGAATAAAGCCTAAGTAACCAAACAAACTACTCCTACTACATGACTAACCATAATCCAAGTCTGAGTCTGCAAAGAGTAGTTATAAAGTTCAATACCGTAAGAGGAAATAACCAAACTTACGGACATGAGAACGGATACTGTAAAATAGTAAACAAAAGGGTTAGTAAAACCATAGAAGTCAAAGTCCTTAGAAGAACCACTATCTGATTTATCAGATTTAGGTATAGGACTATTATTTGACATATCTTTAGAATTTAACATAAAACCCTCCTTTCAAGTTTTACTAATTATCTTTACTAGATTTCTCTTTATCTACTTTATAGTAGTTACCAATGTACATACCAAAAAGTTCCTGCTTCCAAAAGTATGAGCATACCTGATACACAACCGTGAGCAATAACTCCAAGCAGAATACAATTAAGAAAGCGAACTTTAGCATTGGAAAGATGCCGTCACCCACATGACCTAATACCCTAGCCTCCAAGAGTACAAGAATAGCCATAATGATACCGAAAACTAAGAATATCTGTGAATTTCGAATAAAAGAGAAGATGAATTTATGCTCTTCTGAAAGTTTTCTATGCAGTTTTACCATAGATACCCCCTAGTTTCCTACAGGGAAACCAAAGAGACGTCGTTCCCATAAATACTCCAAGACAATTCGTAAAGGAGTGGTTGCAAGAGAAACCATAAACTGACAAGCGAATACGATATTCAAAGCACCAATCAGAACTGAATTACTACCCTTGATTAAGAAAATAATACTAGAGATACCCACTACGGCTAGGAAGATAAGTACATTACTCATTTCGATAGCCACCATGAACCCTAATACACGTTCTTTAAATTTGCTCTGCTTTTTAACTTTCATAAAACCTCCATGCCTCTGAGATAGGCAATTAAAATTATAGTTTATTTAGGCAGTCAACCAACTACTAACCATATATAATTGTAGCAAAGTCTTCAGAAAATCTCAAGCACCATCAAGCCAAAATTTTGCTCGATTAAGCTACTGTATTTAATACCAGTTTTCGATAATGTAAAAATCAACGAAAATATGCAAAAACCGATTTTAACGCTACTTAAGGTGTGCAATTCTAAGGTAAACTACGCTACTTCCGAGGAAGTACCCCGTTAAGGCAACAGAAACGTAAGTTAATAACTCACTACCCAAGGCGAACTTACATAAGACTATACCTGCAATAGAAAGAAAGAGGAGAACTAATGATAAGAACCCCTCCCAAGCAAGAAATCGTCTGTCTGATTTTGATAGTCTCATTCTTTACCTTTCAATAAAACGTACTCTTTGTTGTAAGAACCATTCTTACCAAAAACATTTATGACTTTGGTAGTCTCCGTGACCTTTTCGATACCCGTAACTGCGTCGCCTACGTGAAAGTCTTTCCAGTTTTTAACGTCTTCTACAGGGATGACATCGTCGCCTGCTATAAGAACTACCCTATAGTTGGAAGAGTAACCATACTCTGTAATAACTTTTGCATTTACTTCTCTCGATACTGAGCTGGCTGTAACCTCTTTCTTCTGACTAAAATTGTAGAAGATAAGAACTGCCATGCAAAGTACCCCTATGAGAACGAAAATATTTTGGAATTTAAGGTTTCTCATATACCCGTTAAACCATATAATGCCTGCTCCTAGTATAGAACCGAAACAAAGTATTGTAAATAACACTAACTTAACAGGAACGCTAGACAGGTAATCAATAAGGGGCGACAATGTAACATTCAACAAGAATATTACACTAAAAACTAGTAGTGGTTGACTAGGTTGTCTCTTTTTCATAACCTAGTCCTCCGTAATGATACCATCACGAATACCAACTACCCAAAGCAAGTCGCCATCTTGAATGAAGTCCATACACTTGGCTTCATAAATAGGGTCAAGCTTAAGGTCACCAATTTGGTTGTTTTCGTAGTATTTATGGTAATCGTAAGAAGATTTAACTACCGTGAAGTTGATACCCTCTTCGGGAGCGTAAGTTTTCAACCGTTTTTCGTATTGACCACCTACCTGAACTCCAATTAGAGGAACATCGATACCCCAATATAGCATACCCCACATTACACCACACAGACTCATGCCTGAGCCAACTGGCATGATGATACGAGAGAACTTACCTTCTTTGTAAGGTTGAACCAAGGATTTAACTTGCAAGGCTGTCTGATAGACTGCTTCCCAGCACTCCATACCGAAAGGAATTTCAGCGAACCCCATAGCTTCGGCATCATCTTTTGCACGTTTAATGATTACGTTGTTGTAACCTGCACGATGTTGGAAGATTTCAGCTCCGTTAGCTTTGGCTACTTCCAACTCCTGACCAAGTTCACCTTGTGGACAATGAGCGTGAAAAGGAACTCCGTAGTGCTTAGCGATAAATGATACGATTTGGATTTGAGGACTCTTCTTAGAACCTGCCGTTACAAGACCAGTAAGACCATCCTTTAAAGCCGTTTCACACAAATACTGACAAGAACGAGCCTTTCCACCCATAGCACCGAATGCTGAGTATTTATCGTCACGTTTTACTAAGTGACCACCGTGCTCTTCTACAGGAGTTAGTTCATCTGCATACCCCTCTGCGACCAAGGTATCCAACTCCATAAATACTTGCATACTATTGCTCATCTTCTACCTCTTTCACTTTACCAATCAAGCCGTTAGAGCCATGCTTCTCTAACAAGTAGTTAGGAGTTAAGGTTCGTTTACCTTTCAGTAACTTCTTGTTGTAAGGGTGCTCAACACCAACTACCTTAAAGCCACTAGCTAAAGCATAATCAATGCGTAGAGGTTTATCGTCAATGTAGATAATGTCTTCCAAGTCATTACCATCATTTTCAAAAATGAAAGGTAAAGCTAAGATATCTGCGTCCTGCACTACAGGAATCATCGGTACAGAACCAAAGAACTCTTGTACCAACTCCAGCTTTCTGAGGTAAATCTCAGCGCTAACAGAGTTGGAATAGAATACTAGCTGATACCCTTCGTCTACTTTGGTTCGTAGGAAAGCCAAAACCTCTTTGTTTACGAACTCTAACTGGTAAAGGTCTGGGTTGTAGAACTCTACCAAGAACTTGTCACCTAAATCGTAAGACTCAGTATTGATAGGATAGTCTGGAAACCGTGAATACATAGCACTCTCTATATCGTAGAAAGAGTTATCAATGTCACAGAAAACTACTTGCTTTTTACCTTTAAGTTGCGAAATCACTCTTCTACCTCCATCGCATATCCGACCTTAATTGTGTTAGTTTGTTCGTCATAGTAACGAACCTTAGCATACACTGCTACCTTTCCTTCGGGTGTGATACCCTCTTTAACTACACTGATAATTTTCATAGGTTTACCATTGTAGTCAAATTCCTGTTCAAGTTTATATTTCTTACTATCCTTAATATCGCTAAGATAATTAGTTGGACGAAACTTCCATTCAACTGGAATTAGCATAAATACCCCCTAGTAAAGTTTAATAGGTGATGTAAATTTGTAGTCTTTTGTGTAATCTACAAATTTAGCACCTTCTAAATTGCTTATAAGAGTCTGCGCACAACCCTTAACTAAGTGTAAACCTTCACTGTCCTCTAAGCATACCAAGATACTACCTTCTTTGGTAAAGATTACAACAGAACCGTTTACTGAAAGTACAGACCTAGCTGACTCTAGGTTGGTTAAACCTAGCATAGTACCATAAAGGTGGTTAAGGTCTTCTTCTGAGCGTACCCTGAAACCTACTTTACTGGAATTCCAGTCTGAACGACGGAATTTAGGGTACAGGTCAATGTAGTCTTTAACTACCTTTTCAACAGTCTCAGATACAACCTTACGAGTTAAGTGACGAACTACAATAACATTACTAGGGTGCTTGTCAGCTTCTTCTTTACTAGTAAGATCCAACTCACTACCATCTAGCTTAATGAAAGCTGGAAAGGTAGAAGTTTCAATCAAAGATAGCTTAGTCTTCAATACACTAGGAAAGAACCTACTGTTAAAGTACTCTTTTAACTTGTTTAATGCGTACTCATCTGGTACACTAAAGTAAATTAAATCTTTTCTCATTTTATATAATTTTCCTTTTCAAAGTAATAAAAATAACTTAGTAATATTTTACTAAAATTAGGCAGAAATTGCAAGACAATTCAAAAGACCAACATAACGTTGGTCTAATAACTTCTACTTCCAATCCGTTAGGAAAGGATGTAGTTCACCATGTCTAACAGTTGCAAATCGAATACTCTTTAGGTATTCTAGTTGGCGCTCATTTATATACCCCACTAAAGGTTGCATCGCCTCTCTTAGCGACTTACCTTTTAGGGAATAATAGAGGATATTCAAGTCAGTTGCATACTTACCATAAGCGTTAGCTTTCCAAGTAAAGTTCATGAAGTTTTCTAGATGTAGTTCTAACTGCTTACCACTAGAGAGCAACATCATTAACCTACCATCTACTAAGATTAGTTTGTAACCCTCAAAGAATCTAGGGTCTCCAAAAGCAAGTTCAATGCCATTCATGTTAGATGTCATAGTGCAATCTCCATATCTTCTACTTTCTTGAATAGCCCGTCATAGTTTTTAGATTTAACGTAAACCATACCATGTCGAGACTTAAAGACAGTAATAAGCATTGCAATAGAACCGATAAAAGGGAAGAACCACAACACCTTAGGTTTACCACAGATGCCTGCAGATACCCCAACCAATGAGTAAAGGCTGGCGAAGTGACAAACCACTACTAAGCCAAACCCAACTACCATTGGGTTGAAGTTAGGTGCCATAAGCATTAAGAAGATACCTACTAAATAGACCAATGATAGAAACCTGTAAAGAAGTTTCACCTTCGGTCCCCAACCACCAACCTCCTTACCTAGACGGTTGTATGCGAAGAACCTCATAAACGGTAAGAATGCTAGAAAGAAACCCTTAACTCCTACCCTGTTCATAAGCCTCCATACTGCGAAAGAGTGGAAGAAATAAGTTACTAACACTACTGCAGATAAACCTAACCAAAATTCGATTGGAAATTCACGAATTTCTTGTAAGACGTCTGCATCGTGAAGAACTAAATTATTTGTATTGAACAATTAAATCACTCCTCTTCTAGAGTTTTAACAAAGAACTTAACGTCGTACTCGTCTTTCTTACCTTTAGCCTTAGAGATTGCGATATCATTGATACCCCCTCTACAGGATGCTAGGACATCCCAAGAAAGACTATTGATAGCGAACGGTAAGGCAATCATTTGTTTGACTACTTCCATGTAGATAGGGTAGATAATGTTTTGGTCGCCCCTAATACCGAAATCAATCCAATCATCCGTATGTTTAGACGCTTTACCTACACCATATTTGATAGAATTTGGAGAAAGGTTCCAAATTTGCAATTCTACTTCATTACCATCAGCATCTCCTGCCGTTAAACGGAAGAGTGTACCAACTCGTTGATGGTCTTCAATAGTACAATCTTCGATTGCAAAGTCATCTGAACATTTCTCAAAGAAGAGAGATAACTTTTGAAGTGACTTAGCCAAAGGTGCGAGTTGTTTTTTGTTAAGTTGTAATACTTTTTGCTTTTGTTGTGTCATGTTAAGACTCCTTGTTGTTTAGTTTGTTTAGTTTACTAACGAGTAAGTTTGGTGCTAGTATGTTTCATCTTAAGTTCTTCTCGGTTAGGCATATCTTTAATCATAGAGAGCAACAATTTAGTTGTTAAGTCTTCTAAGAATTCGTCGTAGGTAACAATATTCTCTAGACCTAAGATAGTACCCCCTTCGCAAGACCAAGTCACTTTAGACGACTCAAACCTACGAATTAAAGTTACCGACTTATTTTTGCTAGTAGTAACCTTCACTAAAGTAAGACTACCATTAGGTATCTCCTTAATAGCTACCCCAGTTGTTCTAAAATCACCATACTTGTTAAGTACGTCCTCACCCAGAATCAAAGATTCTAAATAATCTTTTAGATTTGCGAAGTGCTTTTCGGTTTCTCTTGAATATTCGACTATTTTCATAAGCAACTACCTCATATTTGAGTACCAGCTTCTTAAGAAGTCTGTTACTTCCTTTCGTGAAAAGTTTTTATAAGTTTCTTCTAACCTCATACGAGTGTAGCGCTCAAAACCTGAACATGAGGGAAGTACCCCACTAGTTCTACAGTAGTGAAAGTAATTAGCTACTAGGTTTTGATTTGATTTAAGTAAGTTGATTACCATTTGTGTTGAGTTCATTAGCTAACTCCTTTCTAAGTCTTTTTGAATGTTTTAACTGATGACATACCCTTAAGCCTCCACTAAGTAATATCTTTTCAGATAAGCTACAAAGTTGTCTAACTCTCTATCGCACTCGTAGAAAGCTAGGAGATAATCCGTGAATTTCTTCATACCCTTAGGCCTAGTAGGCAAGTAGAGTAATCAGTGTTGCACTGGCAAAGCGCTAAGTTTACCCATGCATAAGCAGTACGCTTATTTGTGTTAGCGAAGAACTTATACTTCATTAAGTAACAGTAAGCAATTAAGATGGAGTCGATGCTTCCGTCTACCGTGGAGAGTAAACTTACTAACCGACGGTAGGAAACATCTGGACTGCAAGTAGGTGGCTGATAAGAAGTACCACCAATTTCTACTAGGAAGTCTCTAAACTTACCACGATAAGATGTTTCTTTAGCGAAGTCCTCTACCGAATCGGATAAGCTAAGATGTAAACTCTGAAGAGTGTTAGGCGAGTTATAACTACCAATCTTGTTAGGAGAGATACACCTGAAAGCTAAGGAAATATTTTGAATTATTTTCGTTGTTTTGGAGTCTAGGTTAAGGCTCTTTCCAAGGATAACATCAGCTATTTGACTTCTAGTAGCCAAAGCTCCTTCAAGCGATACCCCCGAGTGAACTAAATCTACTAAGTGCTTCTTCAAGAAAGAATTGTCAATGACCATACCCCTAAACCTCCAACTTGATAATCTTACCTTGTGAAGTAGCCAACTCTTCGTCAATGACTTCCTTCAAGGACTCAGCATCGTAAAGCTTTACTAAATCGTCTACGTCTTTGATACGAATGTTTTCGATTTCTTCGTCTTCGACTTCAAACTCGCCTACCCATGTAAGGTATTTTGTGCAGCTCCACTTGTCACGGTCACGGACTGCTGAGCCAGCTCTATCCCTATCAGATACCCCTACTACCTCTCTACCAAGGAGAGGATATAGCAACTGTTTAGATTTAGATAACTCAACACCCATGGTTGCGTAAGCTGGATAACCGAGAGAACGTAATGACAAGGAATCGAAGATACCCTCACATACAAAGGCAACCTCAGAATGTAGGTTTGAACCTAACTGCTCTAAGCCGAAGAAGAGATGTTTGCGGGAAAAGTATTTACTTGGAGTAGTGATGTACTTCTTCTCGTCAGGATACCAACCAATTAAGGCTAGGATATTACCTAACATGTCTTTGACTGGAAAGACGAATCGACCCTCTAGTAGACATCTACCCGTCTTGGTTTCTAAGCCTAGCTCAGAATAACTAGATAGTTGCTTAAGAGGTGCGAGGTCTACTTCATCAGGAAGTTTTATAAAGCCAACTTCTTTTAAAACTGCTACCATGCTAGATTCTTGATAGAACCTTAGAGAGCAAAGTTCTTCGTATGTTGAACCTGCTTCAAGCGATTGCAAGTATTTCCACACCCTAGCGAAGTCTTGAGCGTATAGCTCAAATTCTTTTAAATCAATCATTTACTGCTACCTTGTCGCATTTAGGAGTTAAGGACTAAGCCTTTAACTCCCTAAGTTTGCTAATATCGAACCCTACGAAGAAGTTATTCGTTTCAGATACCCCTTGAGGGAGGATAATCGGTACAGTACGGACACCAATTTTGTTGATTAGTTCTTCGTGTTGAGGATTATCTCCATCGAACATAATTTCTTCGAACGGAATATTGCTACGTTCTAGGAACTTTTTGACTTGTTTACATGATTGACACGAACCATCTTTTGGGTTGCGTGTGATTACTACTACTGACATATTTCTTTACTACCTTTCAATTAACTAAATGATATTGAAACGAAGAATATCATAATCTTCTAAAATAACTACTTGACGAGTATCCCCAACTACTAAGGAAACAGAACTTACATCAGACCTCTTTAGGGCGTCATTTAATTTCGATAAGTTACTCAAGCTACTAGAGTTAGGGTAACTTACCACACTTTTAAGTAAATCATACTCATTTTTAGTTTGTGCATACCAACCTAACCTTTCTCTTACAGTGTATGCGTTCTCATAATAAAATGAGGTTCGATACTTAGTAGATAAAGGTAAGGTTCTACCGTCTCTAAGGACAGCTACTAGTTTCGATACATAACTCATTTTGTAAGATACCCCCTATAATAACTCAAAACTAACAAAGTATTCAGCTGGATAAATTAGTTGACTATCTTCACCATCTACACCAAGCTGAATGGACTTACAAGAACCAGAGTATAACAGGTTGTTAAACACATTAGCCGTAAAGCTGTCAGCCTTGTAAGGTACAATCCCTAGATATGGATTTGACCAAGACGCTTTTGTTTGTTCAAATTCTTTTCTTCTGTCAGACACCCTTTCTGGCAAGCAGTTGTAGAATACCAAAGTCTGGTTACTAGCTAGAACTAATTTCTTACTGTTTCTAAGGGTTGCTACAATACCTTTAGGAGTTCTAGGAATATAGTTGAACTCAAAACCTGCAACCTCCCAAGCATCAAACACTATTTGCCTATCTCCACCACTAGGAGAGATAGTAATAGAACCTAAATGGTTACCATACCTATAATTCTCGTAGTTACCCCAATGGCTAAATTGGTTTAGAGAGTCTCGGTCACCTCGATTCAACTTTGAGTTAAAATGTTCCCAATAACCTTCACTAGCTTTCACAGATTCATAACGCTTTAAAGCCTCTCCGTTAACTACACTTCTTTTACTTCCACGATTAAAAGTAACATAACTACCAGTTTGTAAAGGGATTTTTGCACCGTTAACTAACTTTATTAGTATTCCGTCTGTAAAATAATTGTCCATAATACCCTCACTCTAAGTCAAGTCGATAGATATTCCCACCGCTGACTCTATAATAATGTTCTACTTGAGAGCCATCTGACAACCTAACTTCTACCCTAAAGGCGTCGATTTCGGTTTGATAAACACCATACTGCCAATTTCCTACACCGTAGATTTTGTTTAACTCTGTGGCAAGGAAATCTTGTTCTTTTCTATAAGTAGTTAAGTTGCTAGTAAAATCCTCTTTAGGACTACCAAGAAGATAAACTCCAAGCAAAGTCAAAAGACTAACCAATAATAGAGTACTGAAGAACCCCATCTGACGTAAATATTTTGACCTTAAGACAATACGCTCAGACTCGCTGAGCGTTTGTATCATATCTTCATCATAAAGTTTGCGACTTAGTACTCTATGTCTAAAAGAGTGCTTCATACGGTCTAACGGATTAAGTTTCACTTTTTCAACCTCTTTTGTAATATTGTGCTTTTTGGAGTACCAACCCCATGACAAGATTGGACATAATCTTCATCTCCGATAAAGGCGACACCCTTAGTTGCAGAGTCTAGAGAATTATATACATTCTTACCATAGTAGTCACCATACCCACGTTGGACAATAGCGTAAGCTATGTCCTTTGGACTACGAACTGCAACGTCTGAAGTAACACACAAAGCTGGGATTAACCTAGAAGAGTTAACAATTACCGGGGCAGAACTACCGTCAAGTCTAATAGAAATGTCTTCTCCATATTTACCCGAGTCCGTTACCCAAGCTAGGCTTTTCTCGTCGAGATAAACTGGACTACCAACCTGCAACTCTTCACTATAACCTAGTAACTCAACTAGCTTTTTAGATACTTTATAAGCACTAAAATGCTTTTCTAGGTCAGAAATAACATACATATTTTCAAAAGAGTACCCACTTTCAGAAGCAGTTTTTAACATTCTTACCAAAACGTCAAGAGTGGAAAGTTTAGGAGAATATTTAAAAGTAACCTTTTTACTACCTTTAAGGCTAATGAGATAGCCATTGTTCACAATATTCAAAGGCATATCCACTACAGTATGAGCAAATGTATAGGCGCGTGGTAAGGCTAAAGCCAAAGTTTTGAAATAGTTGGTAGAAGAGTAAGGATTTCCAAATAAATACAAAGCTTTGAAGTCATAGTGTACTAGTTTGTAGTAATCTTCTAAAGACCATGTATTGGCATCGTGGACTAGAACCATAGTATTTTCATCAAAACTATCTTCACTGAGTTCTGATAACTTAACTACCCTAACATCATGGGAATGAACCCAAGCTGGGGCGTCATAATCCTTTACCACTACCACAGTATCGGAGATAGACGAGTTCTCTGTAAAGGACATGAGGTAGAATGCTTCTTCAAGTGCGTCTTTGTTGGATACCCCATTAGCCATGATAAGACCAATATTGCTATTTAGGGTAAGGAAAGCCTGACGCTCTTTGTTAGAGAACAAGACATCACGTTCATCCTTAAGCGTACTCAAGACTTGGTCTAATGCAGAGTCACTGTAGTTAACACTAGACTCCTGTAACTGAACAAACTTATCTAGAACAGACAACTCCATATTAGCATACTCAGTTAACGCATAATTTCTACCGAAATCTACAATTAATCCTGAATCTTTAGCTTTACTTAAGTAACGTTCAGAACTTTCAATAGAGTAATACATAGATGCACTATCTACCCTATACTGAGGTAATGCCTCTAAGAAGTACCTTACGAAACCGAACTCTTCTTTGGAGAGTGGAGTGCCAGTAGTCTTTATATTTTTTCGTAGTCCCTCTGGAACTTTACAAATCAAATTAGACGCTAGACTATCTAATAAGTAAGTAGTACCAGTACGTTTATAGGTTTGCTTTGCACCCTCCACAATAAGAGAAATACTTCTAAAGTAAACAGATACACTAGACTTATCTGTATCACCGTTAATGTAGAAAATCTTTTCTGCTAAGTCAAAAGGAAGTTCACCTTTTAGATACAAGTAGTGGGGGCAGTACCCCAAGATACGCTCTAGCTCTTCATAAGTGAAGTTCGTATTAGTACCCACTTGAGGGAAGTTAGTTTTGAAAAGTACCTTCAACAAAGACAAGTAATCACGGACTGAACCACGTGGAACTACTTCTGCAAAGCGAGAGTTAGTATGAGGGATAAGTCTGTATTGCAAATCATCGTCTTCGTTGTAAGCGAGTACCTTATTTAGTAAGGTGTTAGTGTGATGTGTAAACAAACACTCGTCCTCACTAGCCGAGAAATCGAAAACTTTATCATATTGAGCCGAATAAACTGCATTCTTAAGATTGTTTAAGTTAGACCCCCAAGTTGGAGCAAAACTTGTAGTGAAAGAACTATCGTTTGTTTGACCAATCTCTACAATAGTCTTAGTTTGGTAATCAAATGAACCACAAAAAGACAGATACTTCTTGGTAATATCAAGGTAATTGAAACCAAAAGTATTAGATTCATTTAAGTAGTCTGTGATTTCTTTATCCTCAGTACCCTTAAACTCTACTACCGTATTAGGAATTACAACCCAGTTTGGTCCAGTTGACTTACGGAACTCCAAACAATTAAAGCCTACAATCTTTGACTCTGACTTTTGTTTTCTTAACTTTACATACCCTTTGTAGCCACTACCTTTGATAGTTACTAACTTTCCAATAAGACTTCTATCATCTAAAATAAAGACAATAGAACCTTGAGGTGTTAGCATTGTAGATTTAGTTTCACCAAAGTGGTTTTCTTCCTTACAAGTTACGGCATATAAGTCAAGGATTGCAAACTCTCCACTAGAAAGGACTACCCCACTGAACTCTGAGGGTGTATTTATTACAGAGCGAACTACCCCGTGCAGAAGTAAGCCATCTAAAGTCTCCTTTTGATTAACCGTTTTAACAATATCTGCTACTAACATAATTATACCTTCTTTTTGAATTTAATACTATTTTAGCATCTTTATAAGAAAAAAGCAAGTAAGTTAATACTTGCTTTTGTTTATATTTATGTTAGAGAATCTAACTGACTTTTACCAATATTACCCTTTACAAGTAAGTTAGCAAATTCATGTACCCAAGAGGTAACGGGTTTAGGATATTTAAGAATAAATGTACCTTCACCACTTTCCCAAGGATAATACCCAATCTGTTCAACTGCATAATACTCAATACGGTTTGAGATTTTAGCTACATAATCTCCATTTGTTAGGATTATATTACTACCCAACTCTTTAACCACGAAACCGTGTTCTTCAGAGAACTTACGAGCTTCATCTGTAACGCTCAAAGGAAATGATGGAGCGCCAAAATGATGGAGCGCCAAATCGTGTATTTAAAGGAATGACACCTTCACTTGTTGCTACTACTTCAACCATTCTGAGCCTCCTCCAAAGAACTTACTGCTTTGCTATAGGCTTCCCAAAACTCTTCAATGTCACCTGATACTGGAAGTTCTCCATAATTTACATAACACTGAATAGCTTCGTCTAGGTTACTTGCATCTTGAGCCTTAAAAGTAACATCTCCAAAGGAGTAGTCTTTGAAGATGTCTTCAATTAAACCTTGTCGGATAATAGTAAGTTCACGAGCCTCTTGAAGTTTAGACATAAACTCTTCTTTTGTAAGCATAGGATACCCCCTACTCTAGGCGATACTTACCGAAGTCAATGCTGAGTGAACCAGTGAATGGTAGGCTTTCTTCAAAGATTTCTACCCTAGATTCGAACATATCTACCAAGTGGACTAGGTAAGATTCAGTAGTGTGGCAAGGCTCTCCAAACTCACCGTGGTGTTGTTGGATAATAGCTTGCAACCTGTAGTAGAAGTCATTACCGAAAGGTTCTACCGACAAAGTTTCTTCACTACCCTTTACAGGAGCCTCAAAGCCTTCTACGATATCCTTTTTAAACTCAAACAAGATTTCTTGACCTAAGAAATTGTGCGTTGCAAATGCAATGTCAGTACGAGTACCGTTATTGTACTCTACAATTTTACCCATATCATGAACTGCAAGACCAATGAATACCAAGTCTTTGTTCATGTTTTCACGAATATTTGGATAAGTGTTCCAAATAAAGCGCAAGACTTTCAACATCTTAAGCGTATGGGCAAGCAAACCTCCACGGTAAGCATCGTGGATTTTAACGGCTGCATATTCGCTACGGAACTCTTTACGAATACGATTGTAAATGCGTTTGAAGAGTTCAAATCCGTCAGGACTAAGCTCTTCTTTTAGGAGAGCGTAGAACTCTTTTTCATTGGCTGCGATATCGTACTTAGTTGGGTCAAGAGGTGTGATGTCGATACCCAAATCATTTACATCAACTGCAACTACCTTTTTCAAGATAAGCGACTTAGTGTCGTTCCACACGTTGACTTCAGCTTCAAGGTAAACTGGAACACCAGTGTAGTCTTCTGCTGTCAGTTGGTCGAACAGAGTACCACCCCAAACCTTAAACTCAAGATTTCCTTGAGCCTTTAGAGTACCGTTATAATACTCTTTACCGTTTTTAGCAGTCTGTGGTGAATAAGAACTTAGAATGGAGATACCCTTAACAAGCTCTTTGTCAGCTTGTTGGAGGATTTCTTCTTTGTTTAGTAACTTGTATGTTGACATTTATATTTCTCCTTTAAATAAAGAGGGGTAGATACCCCTCACAAGAATATTAGCTAAAGAAAGCTGGACGTCCAAACAACTCTTCAAGCTTAGTAGACAAGGACTTATCGACTTCATACTCTTCGTTCCAAGCATAAGCCTCGGTCTCAGACCAAGTACCGTTAGAACTCTTTTGGTAAGAAGAACCGATATAACCGTTACTACCACGATAGTTAGTGTTACGGTCACGGTGGACAATAGTAAGAATACGCTCGCTGGTTACGATAGCACCTACAAGTGTTTCACCGTCACCAGTAAGCTCATCGTCATCTAAAGTTTTCTTAATATAGTCTAAATCAGCTTTAGACGAAAATAGGTGGATATTAGAAGAAAGCTCCTTCGGAGATGACATAACTTCCCCACCCAACAAAGCAACGAATAAGTCCTTAGTACTCATTTAAATACCAACTTTCATTTTTGATAATACTATTTTAGCAAACTTACACTAAGAAAGCAAACCTATGAACTAAAAATTATTAGCTACTTAAAGTGTAGATTAAGTCACCGTTAAGGACATACCCCTTTTCGTAGTAAGCAGTAATCTTCTCTCGACCTAGCAAATCAATAATTGCTTTGACCTGTAAAGAACTTACACCACCGATAGATGATAGATTACCGTCAATAGAAACGTAAACCTTAATAGTATCTTCTACCGTTAGAGAGGACTCAATCATCTTGGTAAGACCACTAATAATGTGCTTAGGAAAAACCTCACTACCATCTAGTACAAAACATGGATATGACAACTCAGTTGAAGAGTATCTTTCGACAGTATTGACTACTTCTTTCGGTTGTTCTGGTTCTTCATCTAAAGGTTCAACTTCCTCTTCCGAAGATACCCCAGGGTTTTTAACCAACTCAGAAGAATCTTCTTCAACTACTTCAAGACTCTCGTCTAAGTCTTCAAGGTCATCTAAGCTATCTAAATCATCTTCTGACTCACTAAGTTCCTCAAGACCTACTAAGTCTTCTTCCTCCTCATCAGCGAAGAAGTCTTCCATTTCTAAATCAACTACCATCTATACTACCTTTCTACCAATTAAAGGAAGTGCGATAGGAAGTCACCTATCACACACCCATCTGACTTTTAGCTTGAACCGTCATTGAACATACACGACTAGCCTGCTTAGATGGCAAGTACAACACAGTAGGGTGAGTAGTACCATCTTTAAGAATGAACCTAACTGCCATGTAATCAATATCACCTGCAGTATAAGATTCTTTTGCTACTCGGTAAGCATCACCACTACGTTTAGATAACCCACCATTTTGCAAAATGAAGTTAAGAATGTAACTTAATAAGCCATCATTCGCACCTGAGATGTAGAGGATACGTTCATCATAATCACGGTAGTAACCAAATCCTTTGATATACTCAGCCATGACTACTTCTTTGTCCTCTTCTTCAAGGTTTGGAGTATATTCTTGTTTTTCTTCAACTTCCTTAGCTTCGACTGCGCCTGGCTCTTGTAGGTTGGCTCTTGCTACAAGTTTCTCTAAACCAAAGGCTTGACCAAAGGCTTCAAGGGATTTAGCGATACCCCCTATTTCTACTTTGGTTGTAACTAGACCAGTTAGGAATTCGTAGCTTGCAATATCGTTGGCTACAGAGAGGGCAATCTCTACAAACTTATTAGCTTCTTCAGAAGTGATATACCTGTCTAGGGAAGTTAGACCACCATTCTCTTTCGATTTGAGGTAGTCGTTCCACTTCATTTCGAACTCGTCCATAAATACCGAATGTGGTTCTAAGAACTTGTCGAGATGGACACCACACTTATCTAGCTTGAAGAAGTTAGTTATAACCGACTCAATATTGTTTTCAATATAGTCCTCAGTCAACTCGATACCCCTAAGCGAATCAACTACCCCTCTCAACTTGTCTAGGCTCTTGACATAAGGCATGACCTCAAAGAGGAAAGCAGAGATAACAGGACTAATAACCTTGTTGTGGTTCTCTTCGTCTTCTAGGTACTCACGAATACGTCTTACTTTGTAGTCATAGATTTGACGGACTTCCCATTCGTACAATTCATGTATATTACCACCCCAAAACGGAAATCCTTTTTCACCGTACTTGTCAATGATTTCTTGTTGGAGTTGGACTGGAACCTCGGTTTTCTTAGCATTATACCAGTGACTACCGAAACCAAAACCAATATACAACGGACACCAACCCTCAAGGTCGAGCATGAGTGACTCACGGACGAGTTTCATTGCTACCGCTGGGTTGATAGAGTTATGAGCCTCCATAACGATTTCGTCGTGGACAAAACATGGAAGTAAGAATTTACCCCACCAATCACGCTCAATAATGTTAGCGTAAAGGTTTACCATGGCTTGCTTATACAAATCTGCTGCAGTACCTTGGATTGGGTGGTTACCCCCTTGACGCTTAACCGAACCAATACGCATATTTGGCGGGAAATAACGTCGTCTACCAAAGTAGGTCTCAGCATATCTGTTAGCTACGGCTTTTTCAAGGTTTTTTGCAATGAAATCTTCTGTTACGTCCATACCCTTGAAGTAGAGCTTACGGAGTTTTGCACCATAATTTGTTGATTCTGCACTACGAACACCAGTAACGTTCTCACCAAGCGATGCATCCCCCATACCGTAAACGATACCGAAGTTAACACCCTTGGCTGCTCCACGCTGTGTCTTAGATACCAACTCATAAGGAATTGAGAACATCTGTGACGCTTTGAGTGTGTGGTAGTCTGAGTCTGGGTCAAACAAGTAATCAATCATGGCTTGCTCTTGTGCCATAGACATCATGATACGGATTTCTACTGAAGAGTAGTCCGAGTCCATCATGTAGTACCCCTTGCGAGGTGAGATATACTTCTTGACCGTATCGTTATACGATTGATAGTTAGGGTTAGATACCGATACACGACCTGTTTCTAGGAACTGCTTAACGCTGGAGAACATAAATCCGTCAGGTGTTGAGATGGTATCTATATTTTTGATGAAGTCTGACATCAACTTAGATGCATCACGGTACTTGAGGATATAGTCTGCGATAGGATACTTAGGAGAACCGTCGTCCTTGGTCATACTCTTAAATTTCTTAAGAGCGTCTTTTGATGTACTTGGCGCACCTGAATCAGTGTATTCTACAACAGGCATACCCAAGTCCTCAAAGAGAAGTTTCTTCAACTGAGGAGCAGAACGTAAGTTAAGTGTGTACCCTGCAATATCAAAGATGAGAGCAGAGTACTTAGCTACGTCCTCTTCCAACTGTCTACGGAGTTTAGCAATTTTATGGACTGCTACGTGGTGACCATAGAACTCTTGGTAAGCTACTACCCTGGAGAACTGTACCTCTAGCTCATAAACTCGACGCATACCCCATCTATCCCACCAGTTCTCACGTTTAGCAAGCTCTAGGAGTTCCATCATATTGTCTGTATCTGGGCAGGCATAGTACATTACGGATTCGTAAGGTAAGTCTGCAAAGGTAACGTTACCACTACCCCACCTACCTTCAACGAAGTCACTCAACTCAAAGCTATCTCTACCCAAGAAACGTTTAGAGTTAGGTTTCAAACCTAGACGCATTGAAGTGTTTTCTGCACCGTATGAAAGACGGAGAAGAATCATTGTATCGTGCATAAGGTTCAACTTAATACCGTAGATAAACATTACCTTCGAGTCGAACGAACCATTGTGGCAGACAATCATCTTTTGTTCAAGAATGGGTTTAAGATACGTTTCCATGAACGCACCAACGTCACCCTCTTCTACAATGTTGTCGATATTTTTATGAGCGATAGGAATATACCAAGCGTCAGCATAAAGGATATCATCTTCTAAGCCTAGCTTTGCAATCTTTTCTTGCTCTTTTTTAGTTGGTTTAATAGTGAATATGCAACCTACTAGTTGGCTACCCTGACCTGTAATTGATTTAAATGTAATATCAAGACCAGTGGTTTCCGTATCGAATCCGACTTCTAGGGGGTGCTTGTAGATACGCTTAGCGATAGGTTTAAAGACCTCTAAGTCATTAACGATGTGATATTTCCTATCTTTAAGCCAAACGTAAGACTTATCTGGGTTACGTTCGATAATCTCGGCTAGGGAATATACGTCATCAGATGAAACACTATTCTTGCTTAGGAAGTCTTCCATACCCGTTACTTGCAAGTCGTCGATTATCTTGAACTCGTCTAGTACAAGAGCGAACTTTCTTTGAGTACGTGTATTCTTAGACATTGGAACTGGGTCGGAGTAAACATCTTCAAGGAAGAGAACCTCATCGCCATTACGATACTCTAAGCGCTCAATCTGATTTTCTATTAAAGAAATCTTTTGACCGAAGTAATCGTAATTATACATACCCTTAGAGCCGAACTCAGCGTTAGTAGTGATGTTGTAGAAATCCTCTTCACGCTGAGGGATACAGATAGACTTCATTCCACGAATGATTGAACCCATGCGAGAGAAAAACTCTACATTGTATTCTACCTGTTCGCCACTAATTTTGTTGTCATCAATTTTGATGTCACCTGAGTTAACCTGAATGTATAACTCATTCCACGTAGAGTAAACACGACCTTCTTCAGTGTTGATACCCATATCCACATGCCTAAGGTCTCTTGCAGTAGGGCAAGTACCTAAGAATGAAATGTAGGAGTCAAAGTCGTAACCCTGTAGGTTCATTCTAATACCGTCTTTAGAAATATAATACCCTTTGAGCATTAAATCTCCTTTCTATTCACCAACCGAACACTAAATGTAAATAAGTTTGAAAATACAGGGTACTGGAAGTCCATACTTGCAGATAAGAAGTAAGCAACTCCACCTTTCTCAAACACAAACTCAGATTTACATTTCTTGCAGAAAAAGTAAAATACTGCATCTTTAATAGCAGTAAACAAAACATCCTTAGAGTTGACAACCTCTCCATTAGGTGCTTTATAGTAGGTTACCCCAAGGAATCTTTTTTTGAGCCTAGAACCACTACCATATAGTTCCGAAATAAGGGCAGTTGTAATAGTGTCTAAAGGAACACTTACCATACGTTTAGCACTTGAACCCTTTACGAGTACAGAGTTGTCCTTGATACCCACATACTCCAACTCCTTAGAGGCATACTTTTCAGCAATCTCACTATAACTTAGAGTTGGAATTTGCCTGTTCCATACGTCTCTAGAATTCATGAAGTCTTCTAATTTAGGGATGTAGTGCTCTTGAATATACTTCATAGCCCCTACTACCGTTGTTGGGGAGTAGGAAGTAAGGATTTCATAATAATCTCCACGTTTTTTAGAAGATTTTTGAGTACTGAAGAACTCATAATCATCTATAATATGAGGAAGAAACTCATTTACACAAGTTTCAATGTCGTCTGAGTCAGCATTTAACATAATATCTACATCAGAAAGCTCCTCTTCTTCCTCTGTTGACTTAGAGTCTACATGGAAGTGGAGAGTTTCATCTTCCATACTAGACTCATTACGAAGAACATTCTTGAGAATAGTTTTCATTGTAGAGATAATGTAATTTCGTAATTCACCCTTCTCACGTGAGTAGTGGCGAATTGCTTGGTGAAGTGTTGCGTCAAGTGCGTCGTCTTTTCTACTTCTCCAAATAACTGTAGCATACCCTTCATTTTCTTTAATGGTCTCATGGATAGCTGCAAGGAGTGCTGGTGACATTGAAGCATTTACATTGTCAAAATAACTTAGCTTAGACAAAAGCACCTAACCTCCTAAACTCTTTTAGTCTTTTCTCGATGTCGGATAACTTATCTGGTAAGAAGAGCGACTCTACCCACTCACGAACGTCTTCGTTCTCTGCGCAAATGAGAGATAAGTTCTCTTTAGCCTTTTCCCTACCCTCAATAGATGAGAGTAACAGGTTGACGAGAGAATACCCTAAGATTTCTAGCTTTCTAGACATTTCGGGAAACCTACCCCACGCAAGAGTATAGTCAATACTATCTTCGACTAATTGGTGTTCTTCAGGCTCCTCTATGAAACGATTTTCAGAGTATTCTCCATAACCGTCACCTGCGTCTTCATTACCGTTTTTATCAATTTCGTTGACGAGATAAACCTCTTTTTCAAGTTTTTTGAAATCTGATAACTTACGATACTGACGATTAGCATAGTCGTACCCTTGGATATTGAATTCGTCTTGGTTTAAGTCAATACCACCAGCTGATGCCTTGGCGATAAGTTTATCTGTGAAGTCATAACGGTCAACTGCACCTGCTCTTGATTGCATTACAATCTCTAAAGGCTCTTGCTTACCGAAGTTAGCAAACAAGTTCCATACCAAACCAATACGAGAGAAATCCGAAATACCGAGATTGTTGTAATAACTTAGTTTTACCATTAAAAATCTACCTTTTGGGAGAAGATGGAAGAGAAAACCTCTTTCTTTTTGTTGACTTTAGGTTGCTTAGGTTTAGATTCCCTAACAACCTTCTCTTTCTTAGGCTTCTTAGGACGAGCAACTTTAGCTACCTTAACAGAAACAACCTTTTTCTTTTTGAGTGACTCTTCTTTGATAAGGTCAGTACCCCACTCTTCAACTTCAGACAAATCCATAACGTCAAACATATCATACTTGCCGTCTTTGAAAAGAATGGTTGGTTCCTCTTTACCTAGAATTCCAAATTCTTTGGCTTGACCTTCGTCGAACATACCCACTGGGACTCCGTCTACTGCAAGTAAGCATCCACCGTAGAAACGATAAGATGGGTTATTTTTAGCAGTATCTGAAAGTTCTTTTAAGTTAGAAGTACCCTCACATTTCACAAGGTTGATAGCGCCCCTAACAGGCTGAGTTGAGTCTTTTAAGAATACTCTACCGTGCCACGCTTCTGGGATAGATACCCCTTCTGCTAAACCATCAGTAAATGTGATAGTCTTAACCATAGATTTACTAGGGTCAATACTAAACAACCCTTCTGGAACCTCTTGAGAGTCCACAATAACGTTCAAGAAAACATACTTCTTAAGAGGTTTTCCTTCACTCCCGTCTTTCTTGTAAGTTGGGACTAACTTAAATGCCCTTCCGTAAGACTTGTAACCAACTGCTTGGTCATATGTTGCATTTGCTAAAACCGTCAATGCTTAGTCCTCCTCTATACCTAAATTTCTGTAGTAAGTGTAAATAAATCGATACATATCCAACTCGCTATTCCAAGAACGCTCATTATATAATAAGAGATACAAATCAAGGATGCGAATATATGGAACATCTAATATTTTAGCATAAAAAGGCTTATATTTCAATAGCCTTGTAGAATCATAACCTTCAGGTATCTTGTCAATACTCTTATAAAGGACACCTGTTAAGTTCAACGACTTAATGTCAAGAATGTCTTTTACAGAGTTAGTGATAATACCCTTGAGTTGTCGTACACCGTAAACTTTAGCCAGTTCGCTAATAGTTACAGTTCTGTTTTTAACGATGATACCTTGAGATTTAAGACTTAAAGGCTTTTTACCGAGTAACTGGAAGATGAAGTGCTGTACTGAGCCAGTAGATACCCCAACTAAGTCCGTTACGTCTTTCCTTGACCTAACTGTTTGTCCCATATCTAGGAATGATAAAAGTGTCATCATCTTTTCTACTTCACTTCGATAGGAGTAGAAAATGAATTGGAATAAGTCCTTATCAAACTTATACTTCCTAAATAGAAACCTTACGTCCTTTTGGTTTAGGTTCTTTAAGTACATGGAGTTAGCCATTGAACCTAAATCGTCGTTAAAACGTTTGAAATCAATGTACTTCTCAAAAGAGATAAGATACTTAGAACTAGGATTCTTTTGCTTGATTAGTTCTATTATCTTTCTGCGGTGTCGCTTAACCTTATCATAACTGATGATGAAGAGCCACTGGTCGGCATTCATAGGCATTACAAGGGAGAGGTCTGACATTTCCTCAACGTCAGACTTCTTATTGACGTAGAGAACCGTGTCCTTGTTACCGTTTGTTACCTTCTTTAAAGTGTTGTAAACAAAGAGGTCTAGCTTACCACTATCTTGCATCATAGTGTGGACGTTAATCTCTCTGTCAGTCAATGCTTCTAGCATAGATACCCCTTGACTTGTACGTTTACAAACCTGAGAGCTAACTCTAACTTCTCTTTGTAAACTCGTTCAAAGCTGACGTCCTTGAGTTCACTACGGATTTGATAGAATGTAGAACCTTCAAGCTCAGGTGTTTTTTCAATCATTGCTTTAGAGTAGTCAGTACCCAATGTCCAAAGAACTTTGGATTCGAATGACATAAATGAGTTGTACTTCTCATACAACTCTTGAGCTAACTCACCGTTTGGTAAGAAGTTACTTACCGTACTCTCTGTACTATGGAATAACGAGTTCCAACCAAAGAAGAAAATCGGTAGGCAGTTAGCTACAAGTGATTCGTACCCTTCTAAGCCGTTGAGTACCATTCCTAAACCTTTACCGTAACCCCAAGTACCTTCCATAGCCTGTGAGCAAGCGTAGTAGGTAATTACTTCTTCTAGGTTGCTACGGTTGATAGGAATGTAGTCCGTTGAGCAAGCAATAGGATAGTCACATACCCTTTGAGTTCCATTGATAGAGAGGTAAGCACATAAATCAGATTTAGGTAAGTCATATACTTCTTCTACCTGCAAGTCTAAGTTGACAACTGTAACCTGTTCCTCTTCTTCAGAGTCAATTAAATACTCTTTCAACAAGTCAGACATAAGGATTTCGTCGTCTGCATAGAAATACTTGTTAGGAAATACCTTAGGTTTGACGAGGCTGCGACCAAGAATTACGTCGTTAGATTCCATAATAACTAACTCTGACTCAGAGTATTTATTCTCTGTTTCGTAGTAGTCGTACCCATCTTCTGAATAAGTTTTCCAAACTGTAATTAAGTCTAACCCACTAGCAAACGAACCTTGCATAGCTTCAGATTTGTTCAAGTACACTGCATCCACCAAACTAAAACGTTTAAAGAACTCTTTTGTAATTTGAGGGTTCTCTTTGTAGAACGCTGAGTCACTAATAAACACATAAGTATTGCCAGTAGGCTCTACTTGGTCGTCCATTAGTAAGAATCGGAGCATCATAGCACCACCTTTAGAGGTGATAGGGACACCCATTGATTTTCCTGCAAGTGAGACTTCATTTTTACCTGAGCCAGCACTATCTAAAAAACCAACATAAGCAGTATCGCTACTGTTTAGCTCCATTAGAGTACCGTCAACTAAACTTAAACCATTAAACCAGTCGAAGTCAGAGTTGTCGCTTAGAAAATCTAAGCCAAGACCTGAGAAGTCAACTGTTTCTTTGTACGAGCCGACAACTTTCTGTATAAAGTCTGAAACAACCTGTGAAACACCACCATCGTCATCAGAACGTAGTGAAGAAAGCAACTTAAGTTTTTTAACGAGCAACTCTGTGAAAGGAATACCCTCGCTATCTGCTACTTCAATAATTTTGTTAGCTACCCAAAGCTCATAGTTATCACCTGAATACCCTTGAGCCGACTCAATAAGTTGAAATAACTTGTCTGGAGTCAAATGCAACTCCTCTAAGGCATACTTAATTGCTTGGGTTGTTTTCTTCATTACCTTCTACCTCCAAATCAAAGCTCCCTAGAGCAACCTGATTACGCTCTAAACTTAAACCATTAACCGACGGACGCTTACTTAACGAAAAACGATAGCGACAAATCAACTTATCTAGTACCAAATGAGTTGCAGAATATGCAGACATGTGATTTTTATTAGGTAACTCTGAACACAACCAACGGTAAGTATAAGAATCACCGACCTCAATTACGAGCAAATCTTCATGTTCGATGTATTTAGCACTCTTCAAAATACCACGTTGTAAGTTACGCAAGATTGCATCACGCTTGTTTGTGTATGAGTATCCTTGAGAAGTTATTACGTTACCATCTCTAAAGAGGGCATACCCTTTCTCAGATACAGATAATTTAATCATATAATTTTCTCCTAACTATAGAACCATTTTAGCAGAATTATAGAAAAAAGTACAGCAGAATTACTTCTACTAATACTCTCTTTCTAATAGTTATTTATAATAATTACCTAAAACAAACTAAATAACCATAAAAGCTAAATAAACACAAGATAAATAGAAACTGACAGACTAAACTCACCAGTTAGTATAAACACAAGTTAATGAAACTTAATACCACTACTTACCACACACTATGTAAAATCCCCTGATTAGTAACCTAAAAATAAGGACTAAACAGAGGAAGTAAACTAAGTATAAAAGTTTCTATTTTAGTAGAAGTTATGTAAAAAATTTAAAGAGTTTGTAACCAAAATTTTGCTTACTTAATAATCCCTACTTAAACCCTATTTTGCATAATGACTAAAATAGAGGAAAATATGAAGAACCCTAAATCTTCGGGAATGCGATACACCAACTAGCGAGGAGCCGTTACGTGAAAGTGCTTGTCGAAAGCTTCGATAAACTCTTCAGCGGTGTAACCCTGAATTGGTAATCCTTTTGCATGTAACTCAAGAGTACGTTTAACCTTTGATGTTTGACGAGCTGGTGTTCCGTCGAAACCTTTCCAAATTACGATATTAGTTTTCATAGTTACAGAAGAACCAATCGTAAAGGTTGCCAAACCTGAATATCGATGTTTGATGTAGTTATAGAACTCACGTTTAGTTGAGAACCCATTACCTACCTCATCGCTAGCTACGATGAGAAATTCCTGTACGTTGGATTCGTCAATTATTGTAATGTAGTTAACTGCTTCAAGTAACTCATCCTGAGATTGCAACAGACTAACATAAACTTTGCTAGCCATGGCAGAAACAACAGTATTACCAAAATCGTCGTACTGTTCACCAATACCCAAGCGCTCTTGAATGAACTCAACACCACCGTCAGTCATGTCATTGAAGAAGTCTTCTAGGTTGGAATACCCTTCAAGGAGTTTTTTAGCAGACATCTGAATGTAAGGTAGTTGCGCATTAGCTACGAACTCCCACAATTTCATCGATTTAACTGCCGAGATTTGAGGAAGAACCTTATCTGCAAGGTTTTCGGAAATACCATTTAAAAGCATGCCGTCTTCCATGTTGTAGAGTTGTAACGGACTTACGATGCCATTTTCATCAACCCATTTTTCAATTGAAGACTCTCCGAAGTGCTTGATACCCAAGGCTTCACATAATTTGCGTACCCTCATGACCAACTTACCAGTACACATAGGATTGGTACACTTCAACTCTGTAAGAGCCACGTTCAGGTCTAGAGGAGATTCACAAGACTCACAGAACTGAGGAACTACCTCAAAGAACCGTGAGTCAAGACTGCTACCCAATTCGCTGAACTCTAAATCTTTCACTAAAACCATCATAAACCTCTAGTTTCTATTTTCTACTATTTTAACACAATTACTAATAGGTTGCAATACCCATTAAGAGCCAGATGCAATAGCTTCCATATTCTCTTTTAAGTCTGTTCCTGGCATCTTAAACCTAGATGCTTCATAAGACGCTTGTTGAAGAGCTCGGTCTGTTGTTGACTTACCTTGACGTTTAGCCTCATCTACGATAATCTTACCATACTGCAAAGCACCGTACAAATCACGTTTATCAACTTTGTCTAACTGTTTGAACTCTTCTGGTGACATTCCAATCTTACCACCTAGACGTTCAATAACATGTACCCACGTATGCAAGTCCATACGCAAAGTAACAAGGTTGTCAAGAGTGTTTTTACCACCTAGATAAAGTGGAATGATGTGATGAACTTGTAAAACTGACATAGCCATTGTCATCTTCAAACCACTATCTAGACCAGTTCCACTGATTTGACATGAGTAGTTATCACGAGCCAAGGCTGCCTGTTTGAGTTCCTTCGGAATATCTTCTCCTGCACGTCTATCGATGACTACCCCGTCATCTTTGCCACCTGCTAGGTCGATGAACTCTTCGTCAGTCATGTTGTCGATGTCAGATTCATCAAACTCAAGCAACTTTTTAACCTCTTCATAAGATAACTGACCGTTACCTGAAGTAACGTCACCGACTACCCCGTCAGCACCTTCAATGTCTGAGAGTGAGCGTTGGTCGTCCAGTTCCAGTTGATTTTCTTCTTTACGAAGTTTTTGAAGAGCATTATAGGATTGTTGTAGAGATTTACCTTCGTGGATTAAACCTTCGATTACTTCTTCATACCCCGACAGCATAACATCCTTCAACTTCATAGCATCTCCAGGTTCAAGTTGTAGGAGATACTCCAAGGTTGCTGGGGTCATGAGGGCAGTGGTTTCGAGGATTTGATACAACCCCCACACCTCTGACCAATCTCTACGTTGAGTCTTATTTAGTAACAAACTCAAAGGTGTAAGCAAATCCATAGCTAAGTCCATGTCATTAAAGTCCCAAATAACGGCTGGAGCATACTCCAATTTATTTGTTAAGCCTGCCCATACCCTACGGAATCCATCTATAAGAATGTACTTGTCACCGAACTCTTCTTTCGTCCAAGGTTCAGTTTCACCTGATTCTAAGTAAGACTTATACCCTTCGGTAAGCATAACGTGGATAGGAGTTAAAATACCTAGCTCCTTAACAGACTGAGTCAACCCTTTATAGGTTTGTTTACGACTCTCCTTAAGAGGTAGGGTAGGAGATAACTCCTTCATATTTACCGTGCCGTGAGTGATAGTAAAGGAATCAGAACGGAGATTCAATACTGTAGAGATACGTTCAGCTTCTGTGAAAGTAGCTTGATACTCACTGGCAATACTAGAACCACTATCGATAGCTTGTTGCATCTCAGCTCTTAGGTTCGGGTGAGTACCTTCTTCCTCTCCTGATTCAGTGTAGTACTCTTCTCCGCTAACATACCCTTGATGTGCAACTTCTCCTACATAACTATCATCATCTTCTTCGTAATCATCGTCATCATCTACGAAGCCTGGGTCATTTACGAACTCCTCTTCTTCGAAATTACCTTGTAAATCAAATGTGTTTTGTGCATTTTCTTGCATAAGTTCTAACCTTTCTCTATAGAAAACAACCTAATCAATAAAGAAAAGGTTGCTACATAATTTAAAACTATACAAGTAATGCTACCAATCAACTTACTCTTCGACTACCTGTGCGATACCACCAAGAGCCACGTTGTGGCTACTGTAAGGTAAATCATAGGTACGGATAATATAATCAGCACCTGCAATCAAGTCTTTTTGGTCTTTGCTTTCTAGATAAGCCTGAACGTAAGGCTGGAGAGCCAAGTTAATGTAAGGATTAACTATAACATCACCTTGTCGAACTACCAACAATTCGTAGTTGTAAGTGTCTACCTCTTCTGGTAAGATAGCAAGAACATCAACTGAACCATCAGCGTTAAACAAACGTAAACCAAATTCAATTACCTTAATATCTAAGATAATAGGCTTACCTGCAACCACCTGAACTTTACCACTAAAGAGGAAAGTCATACCCTTAAGGATTTTGCCGTGAGTAGTGCCAAAATCAAAAGTTCCAAAGTTAACTTCGTACTTCTCAGCTACCATGTTTGAGATGGACTGTTCAATAGGGGTAAGAACACCTTCAACCTCAGCACCTACTAAGGTAAGGTTAAGGAACTTAGCGATTGTTTGGTTGACATCGTCCTCAAAACCTACCAAATCAGCTGTAAATACTAAGCGCTGACCTTCAAAATTAAGTAGACGAGAGTTATCACCGAGAACTGTTTCAGCTTCTTGATACCCCTTCTCAACTTCAAGACCTCGAATGAGGGTGGAAACTACTACTTCATTTACAGACAAACCCTTATGAGGCTTATCCGTAAGGTACTTAAAGCGCTCTTTAAAGCTGACTGGTAATTTAACTTCACCAACGTATTCAGTCTTTAACTTGCGTTGTTTGTGTTTGAATTCTTTCTTACTTGCCATTGTTTTAACTCCTACCTAATAACTCTTCTACCACATAATCTTCTGAAAGCAAGCGTCCGTCTGGGAAACAGGGAACTACTCCAGCTTCACCACCGTACTTAAAGCTTAGAGGTGTGCCGATATAAGCACTTAGGATTAAGATATTCTTTGGATTGTAAAGAGGTACGTTCTTGACACGATTTCCTTGTACTGTTAGGACACCCTCATCGGCACCTAAGTCCTCAACTACCACTGCTACTGGATTCAATTTGAACTTTCCACGTTTCCATGTGATTTCTTTGATGTACCCAGTGTAGATATCTTGTGACCAAGAATCTACCTTTAAGGCTAGGTTGTAGTTATGGTACTTACCGTCACCTTCCAAATAGGAACGAACGTCACCATCTGAAACTTCAAAGACTACCCCATCACAGAAGTAACCGAACTCCTCATACCCTGACTCAAGAGTACTTACAACCTCTTTCATGTTGTCTAGCAAATCGCTACGAGGTACATCTTCCAAAGCGATGTACTGAGTGGTTTCAAACCCCCACTCCTCAAGACGGTTGAATACCTCTTCTTTGCTGTCGAAGTCGAAGTCGTCAATATAGACACCATACGTTAAGAAGTCAAGTAACTTAACCTCGTCCTCCGTTGCACTAGGCTTAATCAAAGAAGATACCGCTGAAAACGCTGATTTAAGACCTGGTGTGAACTCTCTGGCTTTTTCTAAGTTGCTAAGTTTCAAGGCTAACTCCCCTCGAATTTCAACTAACCCATAATCAGCAAGCTCTTCACGATACTCACCGAGAATCAACTTAACATGGTCTGTAATGTCTCGACCATTTGTTGAGCGACCACGAGTCGTTGCTTCTACTAGGTGACCATCTTCAAAAACTACCCTAATACCATGACCGTTGATTTTGTAACTAGCTAAGTAATTAGCACTGTCTGGCATACGTTGGATAAATTGTTGAATAGCGTCATCTTCCCAAGACTTAACTGTTAGGATAGATACCATAGGATTTTCTTCTAGCAACTTATTGTAAGAGCCAACTACCTCGTCGTCTTCAGACCATAACTCCTGTAGTACTGGACTATCAGAACGAACTTTAGTAAGCAACTGAACCAACTTGTCGTAGATTGCATCTTCGACTAAAGGCTCTCCGTCACCGTTCATTGCTTCGTTACACTCTTGAATGTAACGCTCTAGGGCTTCGATTTTATCCTCCTGAAGAGCTGATACCCCATACAAGTCTACTTGGGATAAAAGACTTCCAATTTCTACTACCGTGCTCACGTGTTTTACCTCTTTCAATAACTTTAAAGTTCAGTTTGTAATTTGATTAACTCTTCAATAACCTTTTTGGCAGTTTCAATCTCCGCTGGGTAAGCACCTCTAAAGGTGTTTGTACCATTTTGATTAACTACTTTAACGTAAGCCACCCCAGACGTTAGGATAATTACCTCTGAGAATTGACCGTAACGGAATACCCGATTAATCGATATACCACCAACCGTCTGACCCTGGAATGGGTCGTCTGGACTAAAGTTACTAGGTACAACCTCTTTTACCTTACCTACAGTGTAGCCACTTAGATAAAAGTAATTTGCTAAAAGGTCTAGATTTGCTGAATTAAAACGATGTTTCATGTTATTTCGCTTTCTTGAACTCTTCTTCTAAGTCCCTACCACACTTATCACAGAATAAGTCATCAAACTGATTCAAGTAGTTAGGGAAATTGCATTCTGGACAAGTAACTTTTACTTCACGCATAATTAACCTCTAGTTACCAAAGATACACGTCGAGTTGCACTAGCTGGGTTGCTAGGGTCAAGCAATACGCTATTAGACAAACCTGCAACGTATGCAATGCCTTTACCATACCCCTCAACCGTGAAACGGTTTACCTTGGCACCGAAGAAGTCCATGACACCGTTCAAGCCAGTAACAATATCTTTAACATTTTTAGAACGTGTAGCAGATAAAGGTTTAACTACTTTGTTACGTGCACGACACTCAAAGTTCTCACCACCAAGGAACACGTTCAAGTAAGGTACGTTATCGTTGCGACCAGTAACCGTTAAGATGTCACCGTGTACCTCAATAAAGAGGTTGTCTTTAGTTACTGGGTAAGGAACTCCCCCTGCCATACCCTTAAGGCTGAGAATACTAGCCAACTCCTTAAGGAGTGCACCACCACGTTCGTGGATTTCTTTTTCGATGTTCATTTCTGTTTTCTTTTCTGTTGACATTGTTTTACCTTCTTCTATAATTACTACCCTTACATGAAGTCACTGTAAACCAACAATTTGTGGCAACGAGGACACCAAAAGTAAGGTACTATAATATTACCATCTTCATCGGCAAATGTCCACTGCTGTGCATTCAAGTGACAAACACCTGCATACCCCTGACAACAGTGCTTAGTGATAGGCTTTTGGTCTTCGAAGTACTGGAACTCAGATACTTGACCGTTTAAAGCTGCCTTTAAAGCATCTACTACAAGGGTTCTAGTAAGACGGATTTTGTTTCCATTAGCATCTAACATACAATCACCTAGCTATTGAAGAACCTTTCTAACGAGCTATACCCATCTGAAAGATGGTAAGGATTACCTTGAGGGTCAAAAACTATGAACATTGCTATTGTTAGGTAGTTCAATCTAAACATAAAACCCCTGCACCCATAAATATCTTGATAACGGATAATGTCTTTAACACGCTCTTTAAGTATTTCATATTGTTTATCTGGAAAAGGTATAGGCTGGTAGTGATTTCTACGATACTGAGAACCAAGATAAAGTGTAGGCTGAGGATTATTGAAGTCGAAATAAGCCATTGCTGGGTACTTCTCCATATCCCTTGTTGTCATCCTAACCCACAACTTATTGTCCTTGAACACAAAAGTCCCAAAATAGTTAGTTTCATCGATAGGGTATTTTCTACCAACTAAACTAAGTGCTGGTTTTAGAATAAACATATCAGTTTCATACCCAGTAATGTTTTTGAATTGAATCCATACATCACGAGTGATGCCCTTCTTCATTGCTTTGTGCATAGCCTCTGCACACCTACGAGTTTCTTGAGTTATATGGTTTAGCATAATCTACCTTTTCATTACAACCAAAGTACCACGTGAGCGAGGTGGAATACCCAAGAGCATGCACGCTAGGGTAAGGGATTTAGCAGATTTAATAGCGACTATACTATCCTTATTGCTGGCTACGAGGTACTTGATGTAGTCTTTCGTTAGTTCTTTTGTACCTGAATTAACTTCTACCACAGGTAACTGATTGTAAGGACTTGGGAGATTATTCACCTCGCTCAAATCATCTACTACCCCATAATACACATCAGACCAACGTACCTTAGTAAGTAAGTTGAGGTCTTCTTTCTGGATTTCGTTCTTGAAGAAATACCCAATTAGCATTCCCAAGGAGTCTAATCTATCTTGATATCCTTTTCCATGGTCTGACACCCCAAGGTACTTCAGTAAGGCTTCGATTCGACCCTTGTCGTCCAAACCTTTACCAACCTGAGGTTCTATAGACCATAACCAGGACTTCCAAGACTTGTTATTTGCTCTAATAAAGTTATCACATCCAATGTAACCGTCGTAAACTAACTCGTCGATTACCGTATTTAAAGAATAAAGCATACGAGTTACTTGAGGGTCAACACCTGCATGTACGTCCTCTACTACGATGGTTTTAAAGCGACAACCCTCATAGGATTCTTTCAGATAATCGTACAACTGTCTGCGATAAATGAGTTCTCTGAAACGTTCTTCTTTAGGAACTTCTTTAAGAGTGAAGTTGTGAGACTCAAAGTCACCGTTACTGATTACCGTGATACCAGTGGAGTTCTTACTTAAGTCTAGCCCTAAGTGATACCCCTCTTTCGGCAACAAGTCCCTATAAGTAATAGACTCATAGGAACGGATGCCGTTATCTTCTACTTTTTTAACGTCTTTGTAGAGTGTGTCACCGTTGACTACGTCTGCAAATTCGTCATCTTCTACCAAACCTGTTAAGAATGAATCTAAATCTAAATCCATCTATTCTACCTTTCCAGTTCTTAGAGAAATCTTAGCTAGTACATCACCTAGAGGTCCGTTTTGGTGAATCCAAACATACCCCCCTTCGAAGCGATAAGTGTAAGCCTTATCAAGTGGAAGTTTTGAGTTTCGGATGTAAACCTTAAGACTGGCGATTACGTTGCGAACATCATCTTCTTCTAACGCTATAAAACCTACCGTTGATATCCACTTAACTTCACTTTTTGTATAATCTTGATAAGAGATAAATACATTAGAGTCGGGTAGGCAGTAATCATATACCATAACGTGCCCACTATATGGCAAGATGTAGAATCTTTCTATGTCTTTGATTTCTACCTCTTTTTCACGAATTGACCTATCTAAGACCCTCAATAAGTGACTTACGTGCCTAACAATAGCACGTGTACTACTAACATCGAGTTGGAGAGAACCGAAGAATTCTTTTCTCTTTTGCTGTTGTTTTTCTAATCTAGCTTTGCGCTCAGATTGTTCTAGTAATTCGTCTGCTTTAGACCACATTATTTGCATACCCCCACAAAATATGAGCTACCGTCGTTTCCACCCTCAGCATACTTACTTTTATCGTGATACAAGCTTAACTCTAAAGGAGTTAATTGAAGATAAAGAGCATATACCTCTACTGCTGGGTCGATTTCGGCTTTCCAAGGACTCTTTCGTAACTCTTTAGCAGATAGGATAAGACTGCGAGAATCAATATCTAAGAACTTACCACCCTTACGACCTGATACCCATGATTTTCTGTCAGTTATACTAGAGGGAGAAATCATTATTCCTTTATAAGAGGAATCACCACCAAAACTCATGGATACCTGAGGAATCATACCTCGATACCCTAGTTGGATTCTAGCCTTATCAAGCAATTCAGATGGAATATCTTGGTAAAACTGACGAACTGCTTCGTTAACTACTTTAGTTACGATAGCGATGTGCTTCTTTTGTTCTTCTGTTAGTTGACTAACTCTTTCTTTGCTCATTAGCTTAGATACCCCCTAGTAAAGACTTGTTACAATCTCTTCAAATTTGAAGAAGTCTGGTTTACCGTGAACTGTTAGAAAGTCTTTTTGATAGTAAATACGAAAAGCACTGACATCGTTAAAGAAACTCAATCCAACAAAAGGAACGCTAGAGTCTAATGTGCTAGACCAAAATCCTTTTGACAACCTATGTGCATCTTTTACAATCTTAGAACCATTCAAGTCAAGATAACTTACTTGTCCTTCAGCAGTCATAGCTGGTCGACCTTTCAAATCACTAGACAATTCGATAGAAATCGATGGGACGTGCCTAACGCTCGAGAAACTGATGTTGATTACACAACGATTACCACTAAAATGAAACTCATATCGGGCAGTCCTAAATAAACCCTTTGGCATGTGAGGGAAAGATGCAAGCACTGAGGACTCAATAAGGGTTGCAATACCCTTGGCGAGTTTATGTTGCTCTTCACTCATTTTACTGTACTGCGTAATTTCCATCCAATACCCTCCTACTTTTGCACGTAACGAGTTCTATCGCTGGCTACTACCCTAAGACCACCCAATGTAGGGTTGAAACCTATCTGAGCTGCGAATAGACCATCACCCTTATAAGTGTTTTTGGGTAATTGCGCTAACCTAGAGTTAATGTAAGACATATTGTCGTACTTGATGTTAGGTTTATCAGCAGGGTAAATAGAACCGTTTATTGCATCAATACGAGGAAAGTCACCTGAAACTACCAAATCAACTACTAACTTTTCATTGAAGTAAATTTGTAAGTTACCTGGATGATTGTAAGTATAGGTTGCTGATTGATAATTCCAATCATCTAAGTGAGGGAAAATATCTTTCAACATAAATTTTGATTGATTAACAATATCCTTAATAAGCTCTTTCTTGTATTTTGGGAGCTTAGATAATTTTATAGGTACTTGTTGTGTCATATTACTTATTTACCTCCGACTTCAAAGTGTAAATTTTGCCTTGATAGGTTCTGATCTGAAGATACCCATAAGGTATAGAATAAGTAAAGGTGAGAACCCTGTCATTAGATGCTTTTACTATACCATCTACCGATTTTTGCAGTAACTGGTTAATACGTTCAGTTGTAGATGATGGAGAAATCTTTACTTCCTTACCTTCAAGACCAAAAATATTAGTTTCCATGATACGTGCACCAAGACTACCAACTGCTAACTTGATTACCCTACCCTGCGACAACTCAATAGAGATAGCACCTGGCTCGACATTGTAGTAAGCGTTGATGAACTCTAAACGACTAACATCAGTAAGGTGTTCTTTAAGTAATTTATAGAACAGACCGCTGACTGATTGAAGATACCCTAAACGGTATTTAGGTAACTTAGATACATTAACGTCAACTTTACGTTTGATGTGGTTCTTCTCAAGCCTACCGTTATACAACAACTCACCGTCGAATGGTGTCAATAAGTTAAAGATTTGCTCTTTTAGAGAGAAAGAAATACTATTGACAGGTGAACCGTCTTTAACTACGTTAGCGATTAACTTATCTAGTTTTACAGGAACGCTAATGAAAGCAGTGTTTGTTAAGTCTTTATTTAAGTTTTGGAACTGGTTGATTTGTTGTTTAGCAGTCTTAGAACTGTTGATTACTGCAGTTAGTAGGGCATAATTACCTTTTCTAAAACTAAAAGTCAAGACAACATAGTTTTCTCCGTTATTAACGTAGATTTCTAAGTAACCTCGAGAAATGAAGTAGTCTGCGTCTAAAAAGTTTTGCTTACTTAGGTAAGGAAATAACCCACCTACTACCGAATAAATGTCATTAACGATACCCTCAAGGCTACCAAAGACGTGCAAAGGAGCATTAAGAGTACGTTGTGTGCTAAAACTAGCGCTTTTCATAAGGAAATACCATCTTTCTAAGGACTAAAGGGCAGAACCCTGCCTAAAATAGTAAAAACTATAGCTAATATAACTAATTTCTATGAACAAGAAAAATACATGCAGAATAAAAGCCTAATTACGACTAGTTAGGCTTTAGGATACATATATTGATTGTTGTAACTACCCATTACAGATAGGACTCCATGGTAAGTAGAGTAATGGAAACCGATAGGGCGCTCATTACCATAGTTACCTTTATAAGTAAAAGGTACTTTTTGAAGTACTTGAGATACACAAGCAGATAATTTAGCTACCTGGTCATCGCTAATCGGGTCGGCGGTTACAACCTTACCACCCAAACCACGTGTAAATTTAATCATTCCTTTAACATTGCGTTCTAAACCAACCTCAAGCTCTGGTAAAGAATTTCCAGCATTAGGGTAAAAAGTTATACTAGCATGTTCTTCGCTATACACTAATTTAGTGTAACCGTAAGGAGAACCCTTAGCAATGTTACATTGATTGTTTGCCCAGTCTAATAAAAATTGTAGGGCATCTTTCTTGTATTTAGGTAATTTCTTGCTCATTGACAATATCCTCACTTATCAATTTTAGTAAATTAAGATTGTAAAACGGTAAAGGTTTACCAAGGAGTAAACCCTTACGCAAGTCACGTTCGTAATCGGCTACAGTGTATATATCTTTGAACCGTTCGAGTTGTTGCTCTCTAGTAAGTTCTACCTTTTCTGTGTCAACTGTAAGCTCTTCAACAGGAATGTTATAGAGTTGTGCTATTTCTGTAATTGCTTGCTCTTCCGAAAGGGTACGTCCGTTGAAGATTTTCTCCATACCCCTGTAGAAGTCTATATAGTTACCTACTACCCCACAACCAAAGCAGTGATACCTGTCTACCCCATCTTTACCCCTCAATACTCCAAAAGAGGGGTCATTATCATCATGGAAAGGACAGACTACTGTATTGCTACGCTCAAAGTCATACCTTGAGAACTTTTGAGCCTGTGGTGATACTAGGTTTTTATAGAGTGTTTGGATGGAGAGAACCTTTTCTCCATCTCGTTTATAATTTAGGAAACGTTTTTTATCCATTCTGCTACCTTTAGAGGAACCTCTTATAACTAAAAGGTCCGAAATGTTTTTCTAACTCTTGCTTAGTGTCTACCCCAAACGTATCTTTAGGATAGTAATGAATCAAGATGTTGAAGAAAGCTAGTAATAGTTTATTTTGTAACTCGCTTTTAGGGAAGTTCTCCATTTTTAGGTATTTAACCAACTTAACTACACTAAAGGCAAAGTAACTAGGGTTGATGTACTTCTCGAGATACCCTACCGTGAGCTGGTAAGGCTTAATCCTAAACCCTAAACCAGTGATAGTATTTGCTAAGTCGTAGTAAGCACCCCCAGATACCCCAAGCGCCAAACCATTGTCGAAGATAGGGGCAATTCGTAAGTTACCTTGTCTATCAGCAACGAAACCTAGATTTGAAAGGTGACGGTCAGTGTTCCTGAACATAACGTCTAGAGTTAATACTCTAAGTAACCAACGTTTACAAGAATAACCTAGTACTGCTTTATAAACGCTGTTGATGTACTCTAATTTACCTTCAAAATCCATAAATTCTTGCTCTTCAGGTTTAAGAGCTCTAACAGCATCATACAAAGGAATAAATGATTCACATTCTTTTAAGAAACTGCGAGATAAACAAGTGTCATCTTGAGGGCAAAATACACAATAACCCACATACCCTGCCTCTAGTTCTTGGACATTTAAGCAAGAGGTAATAAACAGAGAAATCAAAGTCTCTGTTATGGCTTCGCCACCCAAACAGTCCTTCTTAAGCCAAGCACTAGCCTTACCAACCCATTTAGGTTGTGCACCAAGATAGCTAGAATTGCTTACAATACCAGTCTCCTGCGAGTCATAATACCAACTCCTTGCAGGGCAGTCTTGAAATGAGCTTACTACATAAATCTCATCCTCTAAAGTCCGACACCCTTCTGGGTAGAAACTAGAACGGTTAGCTCTGTTTTGAGATACAGTTAAGTGTTCTTGCATCCAGTGAGCAATCCACTTACTTGAACTAGACTCACTAAGACCTGCAAGCACTAACTTGTGTAACATAGATTCACAAACAAGTAACTTAAAGGAATACTCACCATTACTGGATTTAGTGATATACCCTAGAGTTGTATCAAAACAAGTAATTACGAGCCTAGAAAACTCTTTACCGTTAGATAATTTAAACATTGAGATACCCCCTAGCCTATTTAAGAGCCTTAATAACGTCAATTATTATACCATAACGCTCACTGAAGTTGCGCCATACTGCATAAGGTACAAGGTCAAAGGCAATGCAATCCTGAGCAGTTAGGACTTCTTTCTTGTCCCAAACAAAATCGTACAAGGCTTGAGCATACTCATGAATGAACCTAGCTTTATACTTGCGAGCGAGGTCAAGTTGCTCTTCACTCTTAGCTACAGATACCAAGAAGTTGATATGCTTATAGCGATTGTTTTTAGCGCTAATCAGTTTTTCTAACTCTTTATACATAGTAAACTACCACCTAATAATCTTTTAAACTATTTTACCAAAAAGTCCCTTGAAAAACAAGGGGCTTAGATAAGTTATTTGTTTGATTGGTAAGATACCCCAACTAATCTTGTGGCGTGGCTACCTTATAGTTAAATACTTCCGAATCTGTTATGTGAAGAACTATTTTATAGTTGCTAGGTACATTTTTAGTTGTAGATTTTTCAGCATCTACGCAAGAACTTACTAAAGCATACCCCAATCCTTCTAGTTCGTCAAGATTTTCTGAACGTTGGTAGAATTCTTGTAAGGAGTTAAAGCTACTAATGTAGCTATTCTCCCCACCGAATATGAACTTAAGCCTACCATTAGCAAAAACATTAAGTTCAACAAATCTAAATCCTTCTTCTAAAGCTGAGACTATGTGAGCTCTTCTTAACTTTTCATCTAAGTAACCCTCTAATAATACTTCAAATTGCCTGTACTTACTCATTTACTTACTCCACTCTATAACTAAAATCACCGTTATCGGCAATACTACATACCACCATGTAAGCCTTAGGTACATCACCAGTTGCAGACTTCTCAGCACTTACACAAGATTCTATTAAAGCGTGACAGAAACCTTCATGGTTTTCTAAGTTTTCAGAACGTTTGTAGAAGTCTTCAAGCGAACTGAACCTATTGATGTAACTATGCTCTCCACTAAAGGAAATGCCTATCTTGCCATCAGAGAATATCTGTAACCTAACAGACCTAAATCCGTCTTCGATTATGGAGTCTATATGAGCTTTGCGAATCTTCTCAGCCAGATACCCATCAAGATAAGATTTAAACTTGCCGTAATTACCACTAGGATTTGCACTTATACTAGTCTTTTCTCGAGTAGCCTTAGGAACATTGATTGTGCAACGGTAAGAACTGTCGCCACTCACTTCTAAGATTACCTTATAGGTTTGAGGGATACCCAAGTCTAAGGTTGAATTCTCAGCATCTATACAAGAATTAAGAATTGCATACGCTAGGGGTTCTTGACTTACTAAACCTTTCGAACCCTTGTAGAAATCTTCCCTAGACTTAAAGATATCTGTAAATGGTTGGCGACCAAAGAATCTATAAGTAAGAACACCACTACCACTCTGTAGGAACTCTACCTTGTTATAGCCTTTACTAGCTAAGTTACTAATGTGAGATAACTTTATGTTGTGCTTTAGAGATATCTCCAAAGCTTGTTTGAATTGTGAATAGTCAATCATTGATACCCCCTATGAAATATTCCACTTAACCCTATTACCAGATAAGACCTTAAACTGTATATTGTAGTAACTAGGAACTTTAATTTCTTTCTTATTAGCTAAGTTAGATTCTACAAAATCGCAAGCCTGTAGAACAGATAATACAAACTCTTCTAAGAAGTCTATGTTTTTAGAACCTTTCTTCAGGGTTTCATAGTTTATGAAACTGTACTGCCAAGCACCTTTAGAGTTTCTGTAGTTGATAGTTATTACACCGTTAGGTAAGATACCCAATTCTAGGACACCCTTACCTAATGTAGATACAGGTTGGATTGCCTTTACGGTTAAAGTCTTGTTAATTTGTTGACCTAAAAGACTTTTAAACTCTTGAGATATTTCTTTCATTGATACCCCCTAACAAAAACTACCCCAAGAAGAGGTAGTTTAATTCTTAGCGAACTTTCTTGATGTCAACCATCAAGCCATTACCACTAGGCGCAAGCTCAAACTTAGTATGAGCAAGTGCGAAACGGTCTTTAACAAGTACGTTCTCAGCTGGGAGAACCTTTTCTGTACCTTTGTCGTTAACTACGAAAGCATAGCCTGCATCACGGAGATACATCGCTGCAGTAGCAAGGTCAACGTTGAAAGCCTTGTGAACTTTACCGTTGATTGTGATGTTAGGACTATCGTTCAAGTTGTAGATGGCAATTCGTGCTTCTTTAACACCTGAACGTAAGAAGTTAACAAAACTTTCTTGAGATTTCTTACGGAAATCAAGGGCTGCTTGTTTTGCCTTAGCATCGTAAAGCTCTGGACTTACACGAGTCAAAATAGTAAGGATAGTCTCCATAGGAGTGGTAATGAGTACCCCATTCTTCACGGGATATACAGTTACTACACCTGAGTTTTTGAAAGACTCAGTTTCTTTTGCATAAGAAACAGCCTTGTTAGAGATAAATGCCCAGTTACATCCATTCATAATGTTTTCTGCGTAACGGACTACTGCATGTTGAACATCCAAAGGCTCACGGTCCATGCGAGCCAAGAAACGCTCAAGTAAAATTTGTTGTTTTTGTTCTTCAGTCATTGCTGTCATAGTCAAAATCCTCTCAAAAGTTAAAATAAATAACACTAAAAATACGAAGTCTTAAAAGTTACCGTTAAATTTTATTTACCCACGACTGGATAAGTTGAAATAACCAATCAAGACCTGAATACATAACTCCAGCTACTAGAACATATCCTATTACTAGAGATAAAATAGTTTTACGTGCTATTAGAGAAGTATTAGCTCTACGAGTATCACTTTCATCTAAAGCCATTACCGTTACGCTACCCATCGTCATAATAGATACCAAACTAATCTCGAAGAAGATATTGCTTCTATCAAATAAGTAAGCAACAATTAGGAATATAGCCCATGCAAAGAATAGGATACCCACAAAAGCAACTAGAGTACGAAGAAAGACATTTAAGTTAAAACCGTCTACGGCTGTAACGTCTTCTTTAATAGATGCCAAGTGTTGACGTTGTTTTACAGACAAACCACTATCACCATTAGGTAACTCAATTTTGTTTTGGGATTCATAAAGATACCTACGTTTAGACATACCCACTAGTTCCCATTCTTTAGGTAAGCCATCATTACCTAAGTCTGCGTCTACTTTATCATTTGAACTACCGTCTACTGAAAGATTACCAAACTCATTTAAGATAGGGTCAATCATAGCGAAGTCATTTTTATAACTATTTGCGTATGCCCAACCTGCAGGTCTTACTGCCGACATAGTCCAAACCAAAGTAGCTAACTTTGCATCTTTCAAAGATTTAAACTTTTCAAAAGAATCGATAGGCTCTTTATAGCCATAATCTCTCAAGTTAATTGGGTAACTAACACCAGTTGTAGTTACAACTGCGCTCCCACCCTCGTCCTTTACTGGGAATGATGCAAAGATGTCATGACTTTTAAACTCCTCTAAAGCTGCTTTAGCCTGAGCTCTTGCAGAAGCCTTAGGGTCGGAAGTACCCTTACCACCCTCAAACTGTTCTACAAAAGCTAACATCTTTCCTAGGCGACCACTTGGACGTCTATCCTGCATCTGTAAAAAACCATAAGCAGGCGCATCATCACTTTCTGGGGCCTGCAACCGCTTGTCCCATCCCGATTGACCACCTTCTAGCATAAATGGGTCAAAACCTGACTCCGAATTAGCTCTGGCAGTCATTGCTGCTGCAACTTCTTTAGATACCCCTTCTTCTCTGAGCGAAAGAAAGAAAGCCTTGGCATTTTCTTTTTTATCTGCAGGAACTTGGTCCCATGAAGAGTATCCTGCGTGAGCTGTAATAACAGGTACTGCTGTTGCTACTAGGAGCAAACTAGTTAAGATATATTTTTTAAATCTTCTTAATAAACCCATAAGCCTACTCCTTTTATTTCGACTAGCGTACCTGTACCTGCCCTACGAAAAACTTCAGATTTCCAAGAATCACTAGGTAACGCACCTACTATCATACCATCATTATTGACCAAAAGCAAGTCTTTTTCACCTGCTTGATAGATTCTGTAGTGAACTGGATAACGAGAATCTTCTAATTCAAAGGTTACGTCTTCAATAGGTTTATAAGCAGTTAAGTCTGAAACAAACTGTTTGTTGACTGGGAAGTCACTTAACTTAAATTTATTGGAGTTAGACTCTTTAGGGATTTCTTTGTACTCCACCTTTTGGGCAAAATTATCTGAAAATACCCCAACAAGTTCGGTTGAACCGTCTTTTACTAACTTAAACCCCTGAAAAGACTCAGCTGTACTATCTACGAAGTCTTTATTGAAATATCCCACAATACTACCGTTAGGGTTCATCATATACCTTACGTCACCGTTATTTGCAGAAACTACCACAAAATACGAAGTAGCACTATAGACACTCAAAGAGTCTAAGCTAGGCTCAGATAATTTATAAAATTGATGAAAAGCTTTAATAGATTTTTTGTAGTTATCTAGGCGCTCTTCATAAGACTTTAAGGTATCACTTTTAGCTAAGAGGTCTAAAGTTTCATACCCCTTACTATCTCTTTTCTCGGAAATTTGCTCAGTTCTAGGTGTAGTAACAGTCTTAGGTTTATTGCCTACTAGAGCTGAGGAAATAAACCATGCTCCGATACCTACTACTACCACGAATCCACCTACTACACTATATACTATCTTTCTACCTTTCATAATTATAATACTCCTACTCTATGTAATGCTAGGTAGGAAACATACATGCTAATACCAAGCACAACAACTGCCAATAAAATTGTTAAACATCCATTTTGTTTTCTTTCCATTTAGGCATAGTCCTACCTTCCAAATAATAAAAGGTACAAGAAATTAAAAGGCAGTAGTAGGATTCTTAGCCTACTACTGCTTGGAATTATAGTTGCTTAGTTAAGCGATATGAACTGGCAATACCCCAAATCTACATAGATGTCAAACTCTGGGATAGCATCATAGAAACGAGTTGGCATAGGCATGATAGTCATCTTGTTGTTTTGCAAGTCCTCTGTACTTGCCCACAATGCGAAGATAACGTCGGATGATTTGATAATCTCATACGAGCCACCACCCGCTGTACGCATATCCCTAGACTCTCCTTCTTTTTTGCGTTGCAACTCGTCTACCACATCCTGCTTATACTGCGCTGGAGAAACAACTGCAATGTTGTTTTTCTTACAGTAATCTAGCAAACGAGGATAAGCTGCTGCAATACGCTCACGCTCACTCATAGACTTCTCAGAGTCAATCAACTGCAAGTAGTCGATAATGAGCATCTTAGAGTCGTTAGCTTTAATAGATGCATCAATTTCATCTAGGAAAGTTTCGACCTTGAAAGGACGGTCAATAAAGTGTGTACTACCATAAGATGTGTTTGTGGCTAGGTCAAGTTTGGAAGTTCCTTCCAATTCTTTGTAAGGACTACCCTCAGGGAAACGGTCATGCAAGATAGCCCCCTGCGTTACACCGACCTTAACCTCGGTGGCTGATACTCCAGTGTTGTAGGTGTGGTCGAAGTGGATAGAACGCATCTGTGCAGTCCATGCTTCGTAACCACCCTCAAATGCCCAAACTGAAACATTGATACCGTAGTTAACCATAGCCGTGTGAGCCAAACGTGCACAAAACTTAGATTTACCTGACTTAGATGGAGCCATTACAGTATAAAGGTTACCAGTATAGATACCCCCATAGTGCTTGTTGAGTTCCTCTAAACCACCAAAGTCCGAAATTTTGATAGATTTAGCTTCTTGTTTAGGGTTTAGGATAACCTCTGTCATGTTAATGAACCCAACACCCTTGTTTTGGTCTACTACACCTTCTATACGAGCAAGACCATTTTTAACGTAATCTCGACTAGCTTCAAACCCCTGTAGGAATTTTCTACCAATCTTCAAGCCGTCACCGATAATTTGTAAACTATCAGCGTAAATCTTTTTGGTTTCAATAGCCTTGTATTCAATTAGATACTTCTCAAATACAAGTTGAAACTCATCTGGGGCGACCTTTTCCTCTTTCATAAGAATAGAGAAATACTTCATTACCCCACCAATATACCCCAAGATAGGAGAGTCATCCACATCTCCATAAGCGTTGATGTCAATCTTACGGTGGTCAGATGCTTCCTCAATAAGGGATTGTTGACGCATGAGTGAGAGTTTAACAAACTCTTCGTCAATGGTGATATTTCTATCTTTGAACTTGTATAGGAGAGAATAGATTACATAATTCTCGTCCCTAAACAACTCCATTCTAGCGTGACCGAACAGAAATTGTCGGTTCTTTATAGCT
>ERZ773038.22-NODE-22-length-118956-cov-49.570416_pt1 | contig 118956 bp, 106 predicted proteins | sample MGYA00511665_ERZ773038 | MGnify/ENA primary metagenome ERZ773038 (study PRJEB29015, sample SAMEA2737966) | human oral metagenome | biome: human oral; feature: human-associated habitat; material: dental | place: China | collected 2028 ... | reverse complement strand
AAAAAAGTGATCGTCTATGGTAAAACAGAGAAGAAACATTCATGCGTTTGTCGTGGTGACATATACCAAGCTAACTCATAAGATGACTTCCCAGACTAGAAGCCAGTTATAAGGACCTAAGTGAGCACGGGGACACCCTGTTAATGAGACCTAATTGAATATTTTATGTACTCAAAAAGCCCAACCCCAAGAGATTGAGCTTTGTTTATGTCGAAGTCGGGTACAGCCTTGCTAGGCCTAAGCTTTCTAGCTGAATGAGTATCTGAGCTATAAGCTTCGGACGAGATTATTCTTCAATAGCTGTTTCGGTTTGGTCATTATCTTCTTTAGTTTGCTCGCTATCCTTAGCTTGTTCATCAGTTGAGACAGCTGATTCACTAGCTGGTGACGAGATGACTTTCAAGATTGAACGTTGCAAATCAAAGGTCAAATAAACCCCTTCGGCATCAAGAACGATACGGTTATTAGCTTGGTCAACTTCATCAACAGTCGCAATCAGACCACCGATAGTTTCTACTTCTGCACCTTTAACCAGTTTCGTCTGCATTTCATCACGCGCTTGCTTTTGTTTTTTTTGTGTCCGTGAGGACATAAACAGCATTCCTCCAAGAAGAATAAGCAAGATAAAAATACCTGTAAATTGCATAATAAAAGAACCCTCCAATATATCTTTAGAGATAACTATACCAGATTTTAAGGGGGCAGGCAAGAAAACTTGCACAAGGATAGAAAGATAAGGGCAAGGTTGAAAGCTTAGTTTACAAACTTTTATGAAAATTCTTTGACACCGAGTTTGGTAGCCCTAAGGACAAACTATCATGGATAGATCTGAATGGGAACCTGTTGCCCCTTCTTTCTATCATGGATTGGGTGGGATGATATTACCTGTTCGGACAAGTCTTTACTCCCTCAGACTTCAATTTCCTAAGAGTGGCTAAGCCCTATCTTTCTAAGAGTGATTGGCTACCTTACTAGACCAGACAAACTAGTGGTATTGACCAGGTATCTTCTTATCACTAAACAAGCCTATAAAGTCCTTTTAGAGCAGACTATTGTTACCAGTTTGGAGACGACAGGTAGACAGTGTGGCCCGAGTATCTCCAGGCTTCTTTTATGCTATAATAGAAGCACTATGGATAAACTGATTAAAACAATTGCAAGTTCTGGCTCTTTTCGGGCCTATATCTTGGATAGCACGCAAACAGTCAAGACTGCCCAAGAAAAGCATGGCACCCTATCATCATCAACCGTGGCCCTAGGTCGCACCCTGATCGCCAACCAAATCCTGGCTGCCAACCAAAAAGGCCTGGCCAAGGTTACGGTCAAGGTCATTGGTAACAGCTCTTTTGGCCACATTATCTCTGTCGCCGATACGGCTGGCCATGTCAAGGGCTACATCCAAAACCCTGGCGTTGACATTAAGAAGACTGCTACTGGCGAGGTCTTGGTCGGGCCCTTCATGGGGCAGGGGCAATTTGTCTCCATCGTTGACTACGGCACCGGTCGTCCTTATACTTCGACAACGCCCCTAGTTTCAGGAGAAATTGGTGAGGATTTCGCCTACTTCTTGACCGAAAGCGAGCAAACACCGTCGGCTGTCGGCCTCAATGTCCTTTTGGATGAAAATGACAAGGTTAAGGTGGCTGGTGGCTTCATGCTCCAAGTCCTTCCTGATGCCAAGGAAGAGGAGATTGCCCGTTTTGAAAAACGCATTCAGGAAATGCCGGCTATCTCTAGCCTCCTAGAGTCCGACAACCACACCCAGGCCCTGATTGAGGCCATCTACGGCGATGAACCCTACAAGATTCTGGCGGAAGAAGACCTTTCCTTTGCCTGTGACTGTAGCAAGGAGCGTTTTCAAGCAGCCCTAGCTAATCTAGCTAAGGAAGAATTGCGGGCCATGAAGGATGAGGACCGTGGTGCGGAGATTACCTGCCAATTCTGCGGCAAGACCTACAACTTTGATGAAAAAGACCTGGAGGACATCATTAATGACCAAGCTTAATTCGGCCTTCATGATTGGGAACGTCGAGATTCCTCACCGCACTGTGCTGGCTCCCATGGCGGGCGTGACCAATTCAGCCTTCCGGACCATTGCCAAGGAATTCGGGGCTGGCCTGGTTGTCATGGAGATGGTTTCTGACAAGGGTATTCTCTACAATAACGAAAAGACCCTCCACATGCTCCATATTGATGAGGGCGAGCACCCTGTTTCCATCCAGCTTTTCGGCAATGACGGTGACAGCCTGGCTCGAGCAGCAGAATTTATTCAGGCTAACACCAAGACGGACTTGGTGGACATCAATATGGGCTGCCCGGTCAACAAGATTGTCAAAAACGAAGCTGGGGCCATGTGGCTCAAGGACCCTGACAAGATTTATCAGGTGGTGAAAACTGTTAAATCCGTTTTCAATATCCCTCTGACTGTCAAGATGCGGACTGGCTGGGCGGATAACTCTCTGGCTGTCGAAAATGCCCTAGCGGCTGAGGAAGCTGGTGTGGCTGCTCTGGCTATGCACGGCCGGACTCGAGAACAGATGTACACCGGCCACTGCGACCATGAAACCCTAGCCCAGGTGGCACAAGCCATCAAGACCATTCCCTTTATCGGCAATGGCGACATTAAAACCGTGGAAGATGCTAAATTTATGATTGATGAGGTAGGCTGTGATGCGGTTATGATTGGTCGCGGCGCCCTCAACAACCCTTACCTCTTCACCCAAATCAACCATTTCTTTGAAACCGGAGAGGTCTTGCCTGATTTGACCTTCGCTAAGAAATTGGCGATTGCCTACGATCATCTCAGCCGATTGGTTGACCTCAAGGGAGAAAAAATTGCTGTCCGAGAATTTCGTGGCCTGGCTCCTTACTACCTGCGAGGCACTTCAGGTGCTGCCAAAATCCGCGGAGCTGTTGCTCGTGCTGAAACCCTAGACCAGGTCAAGGAAATCTTTGACAGAATTCCAACATAGAGAATACTTGACTGGACCATGTGGGAAGGATAATTATGAAAAGAAGACTACCATTGGCTTTAACGGGGCTCTTATTGGGCTTGACTGCCCTGACCAATTTGATAACAAAATTTGTCAATCGTCCGGTGGGTTACTCACTTCTCTTGCTCTGTCTAGGATTGTGGTTAGTCTTGACTGGCTATTTCTTACTCAATAAAAAAGACTGTCAAAAACAATTGACCAGCCTCTTAGCTGCCTCGACTTTTCCGACCTATTTCATGGCCATGATGCTCTCGCCCTTGGTCCTTCCCCTGGCAAAGCCTTATCTGCTTAGTATCTGGGCTCTCGGTTTACTGGGTCACCTAACTTTCCTAATTCTTTTTAGCATCCGAGCTAAAAAACAAGCGAGCTGGGAGCAGGTTTATCCAGGTTGGTTCGTTATCTATGTTGGCCCCGCCGCTGCCTCTATAACGGCCAGACTAGTTAGACAGGTCCTTCTGGGGCAGGTGATTTTTTACTTGACCTTCCTAGCCTATCTGATACTGATGCTTGCCTTATTCTATCGGCTAGCTAAATGGCCCTTAAGAGAGCAGGAACTGCCTAATATAGCTATCATGGCGGCCCCAAGTTCTCTGCTGCTCTTAGCCTTTTTGCAGCTCTATCCTAGTGGTCATCCTGCTTTTTTGCTACTATTGCTCTTGCTATCACAGGGATTTTATTGGGGGAGTTTTCTTTATCTTGCTCGTCATCTCAAAACCTGGTTTGTCCCTGGCTTTTCTGCCTTCACCTTCCCCAGTGTCAGCACGGCAACAGCCCTCAAATTGAGTTTAATGAGATTGCAGTTGACAGAAGGCTGGCTAGTAAGCCTGAGTAATTTTGAGATTGGACTAGCCTCACTCATCGTGGCCTATGTCGCCTTGGCCTACCTCTATTATCTTTCTAAATCTAAGGCCTAGATTGGATCTTATATGACGATTTTGCCCCTAGTTTTATTGACCATCTTTTTCCTCGTCCTCCTCGGACTGACCTATTACAGAGAGCCCAGAACCCTATTATTAGGAATTTATTTCGTTTTGGCCCTCCTTTTTCTAGGAGCCACCCTCTTCTATTTGGCTAATCAATTCGACCTGAGAATTCTCAAATTCTTGCTATCCTTAGCCATTTTTCTAGTCATCCTTCCTCTCTTGGCTGGACCAAGCATCCTCATCATCACCCTCTTGGTCAAGGGGATTCAACTGATTAAACGCGAGGGACATGCTCTTAAGAATCTCCTCTCTCTGGGAATTGGCCTGAGTCTGCTAGCCTTCCCCTACCTTTTCCAGATGATTGCCAGCCATTATAAGGAAAATAGTCTGGTCACCGGCCTCTTATCCCTGGTGACGACCATGGTCATCTATCTCATCCTCCTCATCAGTGCCTATACCATCTCTAGCTTTTTAAACCTGATTCACTGGTTCAAGAGGCCCATAGATTATGTTTTAGTGCTAGGAAGTGGCCTCATGGGGGATAAGGTCACCCCCTTGTTAGCCAGTCGCATCAAAAAGGGGATTGAGATTTATCAAAAACACCCTGATTGTCGTCTAATATTGTCTGGAGGTCAAGGCAAGGATGAATTGATTGCCGAAGGTCAGGCCATGGCCAAGTATGCTCTCTCTCAAGGTGTCCCAGAAAAAGACATTATCATTGAAGATAGATCCAAAAATACCAGAGAAAACCTGCAATTTTCCAGCCACTTAATGGCAAATAAGGCCAATCTGGCCATTGTGACCAACTATTATCATCTATTTCGGGCTCTACTGACAGCTCGTGACTTAGGAATTCCTTGTATCGGTTATGGAGCAAAGACCAAATTCTATTTTTCTCTCAATGCCTACATTCGGGAATTCATCGGTTATCTTTATTTCAAGCGTCACCTGCATGGTGGGGTGCTTCTCTTTATTGTCGCCCTTCATCTTGTCCTTATCGGCTGGAGTTTGCTGAGGTAGAAAAAGGAAACTGAAGTTGAAAAGGCCAGCCCAATAAGCAATTGGACTGGCCTTTTAGTTATTACGATACACTATTTACCAAGCTAATAACTACATAGACTAGGCTTATTTATAGAAATTCCACCCTCCATGGTGACAGTTCATTATAGAGAGGAGCCTTACCGAGGGCATCAATAGTTGATTTTTATGATGGACGACCTTCTTTCCTTCTTCAATACAAACTGGGAATAGATTGTTTGGGTCCCATCCTTGGTCGTTCGCCAAAACTTCCCTAACCTTATCGAAAAAGGCGTGCTTGAAGTCAGATGAAATATTAACCTTTGAGATACCATTCTTAACAGCTTCGGCAATCTGTTCATCAGGATTTGAAGAACCGCCATGGAGAACCAGAGGAACATCGACTTGCCCAACAATATCTTTCAGGATGTCAATCCGGATCTCAGGGGTAACATTCTTTGGATAAATACCGTGAGCTGTACCAATACCAAAAGCTAGGGTATCTACTCCTGTTTCTTCAACAAAGCGTTTGGCATCTTCTGGCTTAGTGTAAATACCATTCTTCAGACCATCTTCAACAGCTGTCCCTGTCTGACCGATTGTCCCTAACTCACCTTCAACGCTAACACCAACTCTATGGCACATTTCAACGGTTTTTCTTGTGATATCTACATTTTCATCCCATGACAGAAGTGAGCCATCAATCATTACTGAACTAAAGCCATTGTGAATTGCTCTAGCAACACTATCCAAGTTATCACCGTGATCTAGGTGAAGGACAAAAGGAACCTTGCTATTTTTAATCCGTTGCAAGACATAGGCGAAGAAGTCATCCTTACAGTAGAAAACTTCAGTAGGGTGGACTTCAATAATGGCAGGGGCATTATCTTCCTCACATTGTTCAATGACAATCCGAGCCAGCTCCAAATTAGAAATGTTATAGGCACCAACAGCAAACTTGTTTTCTTTAGCAATCACTAGCATTTGTTCCATATTAATTAACATATTAGTTTCCTCCAATTTTTCTTAATTATTCAAAGGTTAGACCGGAAAGGTCTACTTCTTCTTCACTATCATCCAAATCAAAGTCTTCTTCATTTTCATTGTGTCTTTTCTTCAAAAGGACAAGAATAACTGCTGTCAAACAAGAACCAATAAGTAAAGCAATTATAGCTACTAGAGGCTTGGACATAGCTGGAATGACGAAGATACCACCAGAAGGTACTGGACTACCATTATCAAAGGCGTAACTAATGGCTCCAGTAACTCCGCACCCCAGTGAAGTTGCAATGACTGTCCGAATCAAATTATCCATTGTGATTGGGATAACCCCTTCGGAAATCATACATAACCCCATTGGAAAAGCCACCTTAATGGCGTTGACTTTTTGTTTGGAATAGATTGGCTTTTTGACAATCCTTGACAATAGATAAGCGAAAGTAACGCCAATTGGTGGCACCATAGCGGCAAGAACTTTAATGCCTTCAGGACCTGTAATACCATCTAGTAGCAGACCATCGCAGATAAGGTTCGGAACCTTTGAGATTGCACCCCCATAATCCAAACAACCAATAAAACCGATGATAAATCCATAGAGGGCTTTTTGAGATTGATCCAATCCCTTAATAAAGCCTGTTAAAGCAACCGTTGCGATTGTTAAAGGTCCTCCAAGAACGAAGAACATGATTAAACCGCCGATAATGGCAGACAGAGTAGGAATAATCATCATTGGCATGAGAGCTTGAGCCCAATTTGGAACTTTTAAATACTTCTTAATTAAAAGTGCAATATACCCGGAAATGAATCCACCAATAATTCCTCCTAAGAACCCTGCTCCCAAGAATGATGCAATTTGACCCATTAAGAAACCAGGAGCAATACCAGGTCTGTCAGCAATCGAGTACGAAATATAGCCACCAATAAAGGAAGGTAAGAGTCCCATCCCAAAAACACCTAAAGTTGTCATGGCATCAGGAATAGACATCGATTTCAGGCTGTCAACGTTCTGCCCGCCCATCAGATTACCAATTGCGATTAGAAGCCCTGATGCAACAACCAAAGGTAGCATATAAGATATGGCAGTCATCAAGTGGCGTTTTATCTCTTGACCAACTTTCTTCATTATTTTTCCTCCTTATTTTTTACTCCGTAACTTCACCTCTACTTCTTCAAGTAATTGTTTTGGAGCTTTAACAACAACTGAAGTCGGCACTTTAATAGTCGGTAAGTCCTTAAAACGATCGTTACCTGTCGTTTGGATATCGACTGCTAGGATAGCTACATCTGCATTTTTAATTTCATCCGCAGTTAGTTCATCCTCCACACCTATTGTTCCTTGAGTCTCTACATGAATAGTGTGTCCTAAAGACTCAGCGGCACGAATGAGTTTCTGTTTTGCGATATAAGTGTGAGCAATTCCCGACGTACAAGCAGCTACAGCTACAATTTTCATTCTGTTAGCTCCTTTTTTATTTCAAGAGCTCAATGAGCTCTTCCTTCGATGAAACCTTGTGCAATTTATCAATAAATCCTTCATCCGCTAACAGCATTGCTACCTTTTGCAGTAATTTTAGGTGGAGCGTATTTGAATCTTTATCCCTGACTGCGAAAAGAATTACCGCTGTTACAGGCTCCCCATCAAGGCTTTCCCATTCAATGGGGAGTTTTGATAGGCCAATCGCAATGGTAGTATTACTAAATGGTAGTATTACTAACTGCGGGAGATTTACCATGAGGAATAGCAACACCTTGTCCAATCCCTGTCAGACCCTCCGTCTCTCGATAGAGTACATCTTCAATAAAATCCTGCTTATTACTAACATCGCGAGCTTTGTATAATAAGTCAGTCAGCTCCTCAATAACACCTAATTTTGTATTGATTTCAAGTCAAGTGAGATTAAGCCGGGAGTTACTATTTTTGATATATCCATATTATTAGAGCCCATCTTCCATTTCTCCTTTCTCGTTTTATCTTTCTTTACTTGTATCCTACACCCTAATTAGTTTGATGTCACTAACTTCTTTTTCCATTAAAATATTTTAAAAGTAAAATATTTTAATGTTCATTACCATTTTTAAAGGAAATTATGTAAAATGTTACAAACTCCTTTTGTGTTATATTTATATTAGAAATAAGGGTTAGATGGGAGGAACAAGTGATGTCAAAATTAGATTATTCACGATTAGATAATATTTTAAACTATCTTATAAGGAGAAATCTTCCAATCCCACCTGATATCCTCTGTAAAGAACTGAACATTTCTAGTAGAACCTTGCGAAATGATATAAAGACTATCAATGATTACATCAGCAATCACGGTGCTGAGATTGAATTAGTTAGAAAAAAAGGTTACAAATTAATCTATACTGATAAAGAAGAATTTGAACTATTTTGGCATCATGACGATAAAGGAACATTCTTATTCACTTCTGCCAAAAATAGAATTGATTTTTTACTGAGAATTTTTCTAACTACTGATAATTATGTGACTCAGGAGTATCTTTTAAATACATTTTTCATTAGTCAAAATACCTTATATAGCGACTTTAGAGCTCTTAAAAAGCTCTTAGAACCTTACCAAATTCAGAAATCTAACAAAAGCAACTTAGGCTATTTTAGCTACAGAGGTTAACATTCGCTCTGCCATACTAAGTTTGATTTTTCAAGATAATCTAGATGATTTTATTTTGGACAACGACGAATCCGTCAAAGATATCTGTAATAATATCAACTACGAGGGGTTTTCTGTGATCTTCTATAATTTTATAGATAGTATTGAATTAAATAATACCGATTATTTTGAACGAAATAGTTTCTCAGCTATATTACTAGCTCTTAGCCGTTTTAAATATGGTCATCAAATTGATAGAACTTTTAAACAACTCTAAGTTTATCGGAGACTTACCAAAAGGCATTTAATAAATTTATTGAAGAATTAAACAAGGCTTTTCAGATCAAGTTATCAAAGAGTGAACAAGCTTATATACTTTTCATTCTTTCCGAGAACCACCCAAATATCATTGAACAACTTGATATAAGTGATAATAATATAAAGTTAGCCTAGGATATCGTTCGATCATTACTCAACCACCTAAGTCAGAAAATTTCAGATGACTGGATTTACGACAAAAAACTTGAAAACAATCTCACCAATCACATTATTCGTGCTTTAAATGTCCTTGTTATTAAGGGCAGTCAAACAAATCCAATCTGCCAGCATATAAAAAATAATTTCCCCTATGCCTTTGATTTAGCTGCAAACGAGATGTCAAGAATTGAAAGCATTTTCCATTTAACATTTTCCGAAGATGAGATTGCTTATATTGCCTTATATCTAGCTAATGCTATAGAAAAGTATAAAAATTCTTCCAACGCCAAACTTAAAATTGCTATTATCTGTGGAACTGGAAAGATTTTAAGTTCTATTATTGAATCTAGACTAAGACGTTATTTCTCCGGGGCAATTGAAAGTGTAGATAATTTATCATTGAAGGAGTTTGAAGTGACAGATACGAATGACTACGACCTATTTGTCACAACTATTCCAACGCAGATAAGTGATAAAATTTTCTATTTTGATATCAGTAATTTTGAACAGAACTTTAAGGATTTGAAAAAAACGATTAGTTCAAAACAACAAAAATTGCAGTTATTTAATTTATTCTCCATTAAAACATTTCCTAGTAAACTCACAAAAAATCAATTGATAGAAGATTTGTCCGATGAGTTACTTCAAAAAGGCTATGTTACAGAGACGTTTTCACAAGATGTTTTAAATAGAGAGCTAATCTCAAATACTATTTTGGATAATATTGTGGCTATCCCCCATCCTATAAATCACAGCGTAAAAAAAAGCATAATCTCTGTGGCAATTATTCCAAAAGGAATCAATTGGAATCAGACCCCAATAAAATTTGTTTTTTTATTAGCAATCCGACCAGAGGATATTAAGTCTCTAGAATACATTTACGAAAAACTTTTAGATTTCACAACCTCAAAGGCTCTTCAGGAGGATTTATTAAAAAATCGTAATTTGGAGTCCCTGAATAGAATTTTTAATTCATAATCAGGCTTCCTTACTTTCTAATTGTTATTTTAGACGAGCTAATAAGTACTGCCTTGCTATTAATACTAAGTAAAATCAAACCTAGCAATATAATCAAATACATAACTTTTTCGTAATATTACGTAAAAGAAACGAGCTTATCCTGATACTTTCGCCGTAGTGGTATTATAAGTGGTAGCTTTGACGTTACTTATAACGGGATTTTTGAGACTTGGGCTCAATCTTAGGAATGAAACTCCCCTACACTACTGTTGAAATAGAGAATCGGGCGATAGGGCCTCAATGCTCTATCACCCGATTTTCTATTTTCCTTTTTGGGGGTGACGGCTTTGTATCTTTATAAGGAGTTTACTTCCGTCCGTACTACCTAAGGAAACATCAAAATATAACTTTTGAAATTTATTGAGTATAAGCTCAACGAAAAGATAAAACAAAAAGCGAATACTAGAGTCTTTTCTGTCCTGCAGAATTCTCCAGTGTTCGCTTATTTCATCATGAGGCTGGGGCAAAAGGTCCTAACCTCCTTACTTTTTCAACATCAAATAGTTTGACCCCGTAGTTGATTTGTGATGAGCGACTTGACACTTTAGTGTTTGGTCACTCACATGCCAGTGAAACGGCGGTAATATCCTTATCCCTTGCTTGGCAAGGGATAGGTCCAAGTCAACTGTGCGGAGGCGGGAGTGTCTAGTCCAGTGGACTAGACAGCCTACGACAGGTCCCATTCAAACTCTTGTCGAGTTTGAATGGGGAACTTAGTAAGGAGGGGACAGTAGTTCGCAAAATAGCGACTACTGTATCAACTCTCTTGAAGCCTTAAAACTAGAGAGCAAGGGGAAATTGATTTCTCCGAAATCATGATTGAGTCCCACTCCCATTTTTTCTAGTCATCAATGGTAAATTTCAGACTGCCCTTGTGGCTGCCAATTTTTAGTTTGGAATCGGCCTTTAATTGGCCTGACAGGAGCAATTCGGACAATCTGTCTTCAACTTCAGTTTGAATGGTTCGGCGTAAAGGCCGAGCTCCCATTTCTGGATCATAACCATGCTCAGCCAAGAGTTTGAGAGCAGCTGGCTGAACTTTAAGGTCGATTTTCTTCTCAGCCAGGGTAGCTGCCAGTGGTTTCAGCATCAACTTAACAACTTGACGCATGTGGTCTGGTGTTAAACTGTGGAAGACAATCTTCTCATCAATCCGATTGATGAATTCAGGCCGGTAGGCTTTTCTGAGTTCTTCCATAATTCGTCCTTGCATAGCTTGGTAATCCTGCCTGATGCCCTTGGCACCAAAGCCAACGGTTTTATCATCTCGAAGAGCCGTCGCCCCCAAATTGCTGGTCATGATAATGATGGTATTAGAGAAATCAACTTTGCGCCCACGACTGTCGGTCAATACCCCATCATCCAGCACCTGGAGGAGGACATTGAAGATGTCAGGGTGGGCCTTTTCCACCTCATCAAAAAGGAGGACAGAATAAGGCTTCTGGCGCACCTTCTCGGTCAATTCGCCTCCTTCTTCGTAACCAACATAGCCTGGAGGAGCTCCGTTGAGCCGGCTGGCAGCAAATTTTTCCATGTACTCGGACATATCAAAGCGAATCAGAGCTGACTCATCATCAAAGAGGAGCTCAGCTAGGGCCTTGGCCAACTCGGTTTTACCAACCCCAGTTGGCCCTAGGAACATGAAGGAACCGATTGGCCGCTTGCCGGTCCGGATACCCGACTGGTTACGGCGAATGGCTCTGGAAACAGCTGAGACAGCATCCTCTTGACCGATAACCCGCTTGTGGAGTTCCTTTTCCAAATTGAGGTAACGCTGATTATCAGCCTGGGTCATCTTCTCAAGCGGAATACCTGAGAGTTTGCTGAGGGTCCGCAGGATGTCCTCTTCCCTGACGGCGACAGGCTTGTGAATCTTCTGCTTATCTTCTTCCGTCTTAAGGAGGCCAGCGACGGCTTCCAGATTTCCAGAGAGGAGGGCTTGGTCAGCCGAACTGAGAAAGGTCGGCAAGGAACGTTTCACCGTATTTTGTACCATAGCACTGGCTTCATCCAGCAGATCAATAGCTGAATCGGGCAGGTTCTTGCTGGTCAAATAGCGATGGGCCGATTTGACAGCCGTTAAGACAGCCTGGTCAGAGATGGTAACATTATGGTAACTTTCATAGCTACCCCTCAATCCTAATAGAATCTGATAGGCCTCATCAACCGTTGGCTCTTCAATCAAAACCCTAGCAAAGCGACGAGATAGAGCGGCATCCTTTTCAATATGCTTAGAATACTCTTCTTGGGTCGTTGCCCCAATCATGTGGAGGGTTCCTCTAGAAAGAGCCGGCTTAAGAATATTAGCAGCATCTAGGGTGCTATCAATACCGCTACCAGAGCCCATAATAGTGTGAACCTCATCAACAAAGAGGATGATATGACCATCGGCCTCAATATCCGCAATAATCTGATTCATGCGCTCTTCAAAGTCACCTCGAAAGCGGGTACCAGCCACAACTGACATCATGTCCAATTCCAAAACTCGGAAGTTGGCTAATTCATATGGGACCTCTCCCTCGACAATTCTCTGGGCCAGACCGTAAGCCAGGGCTGTCTTTCCGACACCGGCATCACCGACCAAGACAGGATTATTCTTGGTCTTACGGCTGAGAATTTGCAACATCCGCATGATTTCCTCATCACGGCCGACAACCTTTTCCAGCTGACCTTGAGCAGCTAGAGCTGTCAAATCACGGGTGAAATCGGCTAAATCACCCGTTGTTGGCTGAGGTCCGCCCATCATATTGCTAAAGTTGTTATTGCCAGATTTCTTGGGCTTGGCCAAGTCAAAAATAGCCTTGACATCTTCCTTAGAAAAGCCTGCGTAGCGCTCGATAACCTTGCGCAGGTCAATCAGGCGTAATTGGTCCTTGCCTTCATCTTGAAAATGAAAACCGACCTGCTCCAAAATCCTAGCGGCTAGATTGTCACGCCCAAACATCATGGACAAAAGAACGTGCTCACTACCAACTTGAGGTGCTTTTACAGCTCCAGCGATGCGAGTGGCATAGGCCAGAATACGCTCCAAGGCTCTTGATGTCGGTAAAACTTGATTAAGCTGAGCAACCTTGATTGGCTTACGACGGATGACCAGCATGGTTGCATCCTCGTATTCGTCCAAATCAATTTGATCCGCAAAATCCAGCAGAGCCAAATGAGCTACCGTCTCATCGGTATCCACCATGGCTAGAAGAAGATGCCAGGTCTCCAAAAATTGACTTTGGTAACGGGCAGCCTGGTACTGGGCCCGGCTAAATATTTCTTGCATTTTCAGGGAATAATCAGTCATCTGGATTTCCTTTTCTATCGAGTCGTTGAATAATTTTTTTCAGCATGCGGGCACGAATCTGAGGGGCATCCTCTCCCAGAACTTCATCGGAAGATGAGGCGAGGATGATATTGCCCTCCCGCTCACTGATAATGTCTTGATCATAGAGCTGTTGAATCAAATCATCAAAAACCTGACTGCTGATGGCTTCACCAACGGAATTGGCTAGGGCATTGAGCAGGTGGTGCTTGTCAGAAAAGGCAACCTTGGCTATCCGAATATAGCCACCGCCCCCTCGCTTACTTTCCACCACATAACCTCGGCTTTCGGTAAAACGAGTCTTGATGACATAGTTAATCTGGCTGGGAACCACATCAAAAGAATCTGCCAGATGGGAGCGTTTGAGCTCGACAATGCCCGACTGGGCCAAAATATTTTTGATATATTCTTCGATATTATCCGAAGTATTTTTGACAGGCATAGACTACCCTTCCTTATCTTTGACTAACTTTGACTATTATACCTTAAAAGAAAAAATTTTGAAAGCTTTAGCCATTGAAGCAGGTTGGATGCAAAGGAAGAAAACACGGCTGACATTGGGATAAATACTCCTCAAACTTCAAAATCTGATTTTTGATATTTCTTCACTTCTAAGTTTCTAGGCTCAGACCCTAAATAGTTCAGTGGACTATTTGAGTAAGTAGTGTGTACGCAAGCATAGACTAAGTCCCTAGGAGCACAACAAAAAAGACCAGGCTTAAAACCTAGTCTTGTCGTCTTCGTCAGAATTCCTAAGACCTTCAAAGTGCTTAACGGCTCTGTATCTTACTTATTCAAGGCTGCGGCCATGGTTGCGGCTACTTCGTTTTCAAAGTCATTTGAGGCTTTTTCGATTCCTTGGCCAACTTCAAAGCGGACAAAGTCAACAACCTTAGCATTTACGGATTCAAGGTAAGCTTCAACAGTCTTGCTGTCATCCATGATGTAAACTTGAGCAAGGAGGGTGTATTCTTGGTCAACCTTGGTGTTGTCCAATTTGAAGCGGTCCATCTTACCTGGGATGATCTTGTCCCAGATTTTTTCTGGTTTGCCTTCAGCCTTGAGTTCAGCCTTGATGTCTTCTTCAGCTTGTGCCAAAACTTCGTCAGTCAGTTGGCCCTTAGATCCATACTTCAAGAATGGCAGGGCTGGTTTGTTAACCATAGCACGGCTTTCGTTATCTTGTTCAATCTTGTGGTTCATTTGAGCCAATTCGTCATGGATGAATTGCTCGTCCAATTCCTTGTAAGACAAAACTTTTGGACTCATTGCAGCGATGTGCATTGAGATTTGTTTTGCCAAGGCTTCGTCGCCACCTTCAACAACAGAGATAACACCGATGCGGCCACCGTTGTGTTGGTAAGCACCGAAGTGTTGAGCGTCTGTTTTTTCCAAAACTTGGAAACGACGGAAGGAAATCTTTTCGCCGATTGTTGCTGTCGCATTGACATAAGCAGCTTCCAAAGTTTCTCCTGTAGGCATGGTTAGAGCAAGAGCTTCTTCATTGTTAGCTGGCTTGTTTTCAGCGATGACTTTGGCTGTTTCGTTAACCAATTCAACGAATTGGGCGTTCTTAGCAACGAAGTCTGTTTCAGCATTGACTTCAACAACGGCTGCCACATTCCCAGCAACATAAACGCCAGTCAAACCTTCAGCAGCGACACGGTCAGCCTTCTTAGCTGCCTTAGCCATACCTTTTTCACGAAGCAATTCGATGGCCTTGTCCATGTCACCATCAGTTTCAACCAAGGCTTTTTTAGCGTCCATAACGCCTGCACCTGATTTTTCACGCAATTCTTTAACCAGCTTAGCTGTAATTTCTGCCATGAGTTTTCTTCCTCCAAAATTTATATGATGAAAGAAAGGGACGAGGGCTAGGCCCCGCCCCTTTCGTGGTTTTACAATATTAGTCGAGATGGGGGGCCATTTAGAAAGCCAAGCCCCTACCTTTTCAATACTTACTTATTGTCGCCTTCGACAACTTCTACCAATTCTTCAAGGGATTCCGTTGAAGCAGCTTCTGCCAGTTCTTCTTCGACAGCCTTGTCTTCCCCTTGTTTACCTTCGATGATAGCGTCAGCCAATTTAGAAGTAATCAACTTAACGGCACGGATAGCGTCATCGTTGGCTGGGATGATAACATCAATATCATCTGGGTCAGTGTTGGTATCAACCATAGCCACAACTGGGATGCCAAGTTTCTTAGCTTCCTTAACAGCAATTTGTTCCTTATGTGGGTCAACAACGTACATAACGTCTGGAATCCGTGGCATATCTTCGATACCGCCCAAGAATTTTTCAAGACGAGCACGTTGCTTGTTAAGCAGGGCAACTTCCTTCTTAGGAAGGACTTCGAAAGTACCGTCAGCTTCCATTTGTTTGATTTCTTTCAAACGACGGATACGCTTTTGGATAGTATCCCAGTTAGTAAGGGTACCACCCAACCAACGGTGGTTGATGTAGAATTGACCAGCACGAGTAGCTTCTTCAGCGATAGCTTCAGCAGCTTGTTTCTTAGTACCGACAAAGAGGATAACAGCATCGTTAGCTGCAGCATCACGAACGAATTCGTAAGCTTGGTCTGCCAATTTAACGGTTTGTTGCAAGTCGATAACGTGGATACCGTTACGTTCGGTGAAGATGTACTTAGCCATCTTAGGGTTCCAGCGACGAGTTTGGTGACCGAAGTGAACACCAGCCTCAAGCAATTGTTTCATTGAAATTACTGACATGAGTAGTTTCTCCTTTTGTTTTTTGTCCTCTCTCGGATTTCAACTCGCAGGTCAACCCCAGAGGGAAACAGACCCACGATTCGTCCAAGATGAGTATTATCGCAGACTGCGACCTTTTTATGATAGCAGAAATCCCTAAATTTTGCAAGTGTCTGCCATGGTCAGATGATTTTTCGAGAAGCCGGCTCAGTACTTATTTCTTTAGGTGATAAGAATAGGTTGCAATAACAATGTCCTCATGCCAGCGTAAGCTAGCACGCAAGCGTAGACTCATCTGATTGTGTAAAACATTCTGCCAGCCATGTTTAGGAATAAACTTAGGAATAACAACCGTCAGGGTATGACCATTCTTTTTGGATTCTTCTAATATTTCTTGAACAAACATCATTGTTGGTTTTACAATATCGCGATAATTAGATTCTACCATCACCAAAGGAATTTCTGGGAAGTAATCCTTAAATTCCTCCTCCAATTCCTTATCTTTTTCCTTTGTTTCCAAGGTAGCTACGTGCATGGCCAAGACTCTTTGTCCGATACTGCGAGCATAATTGATGGCTGGTATACTGGCTTTAGTCATATTACCGACTAATACCAAAACAGTGTTGCCTTGGTAAGGAATAGCTTTAGCACCTTCCGTTATTCGCAACTGCATGGCAACATTGCTGTAGTGACGTTTGATAGCATTAAAGAGGCCTAAAAGAGCAATGATGATTGGAAAGAAAGGCCAGATATCCCCCAGTCGAAAGACCAATAAAATCAGGATGATGCCATAACAAATCAGAGCCCCTAAAATGTTTGCTAGAGAGCGACCTAGGTAGCCATGTTTTAAGGTCCGCCGCCAGTGAATGACCATCCCTGTTTGTGATAAGGCGAAGGGAATAAATACACCAATAGTATAGAGAGGAATCAATCGCTCGGTAGAGCCATTAAAGATGAACAATAAAGCAATAGCTCCCAATGCTAAGGTAATAATACCATTAGAATAGCCCAGACGGGCTCCTTTTTCCATAAACAGATGGGGCATATATTTATTTTTTGCCATATTAAAAGATAGCATAGGGAAGGCCGAAAAACCAGTATTAGCAGCGACTGCTAAAATAAAGGCCGTTGCTAATTGGAAAATATAGAAGAAAACATTTCCTAGAACTGAATTTCCATAAACTGTCTTAGCAATTTGAGCTAGTACCGTAACATGCTGTGATGGTAAAATTCCCAACCAAAAGTTTAAAAAGGTAATCCCAGCAAACATTAGCCCCAAAATCAGGGCCATAAAGCCCAAGGTTGCTGAAGCATTTTTCTCTTTGGGCTTTTTAAAGAAGGGGACAGCATTAGAGATGGCCTCAACACCTGTCAAAGAAGCCGAACCACTTGTGAAGGCACGAAGCAAGAGAATCATGCTTACCCCTGAGACACTTTGGCCAATATGAGCAGTCGCCATATAGGGAAGGTGACCAACTATAATCTGATAGGAGCCATAAAGTAATAAGAAAAGAATACTGACAATAAAGAGATAAACGGGAATCATCAAGGACCTAGCTGACTCTCTTAGACCACGAAGGTTCATCACCATTAGAACTAAAACGAGAACCACCGAGATGGCCAAATTGTGCTCCTTGATGACAGGAAAAGCTGAAGTGATTGCATCTGCTCCAGAAGAGACCGAAACAGCTACTGTCAACATGTAGTCCACTAGCAGACTTCCTCCGGCAATCAAGCCCCAACTAGGGGAAAGATTTTCTGAAGAGACCACATAAGCTCCTCCTCCTTTGGGATAAGCATGAATAACCTGTTGGTAGGAAATGGTTAAACTGGCTAAAAGCACTAAAACCATCAGTCCGATTGGCAGAGACCACCAAATAGCTAAGGGGGAAACCGCAACCAAAATTAGGATAATCTGCTCTGGCCCGTAAGCAATTGAAGATAGAGCATCGCTAGAGAGCATTGCTAGAGCCTGTTTTTTAGACAGGAGATGAGTATCATCTCCCTCATTGGTAGAAATCAGAGGATCTCCGATAAAGAGAGCTTTCAATCGTTTAAGCATTATTAAACTCCTAAAAATAATGATGATTCATTATAATACTAGACTTAAGCTTTCGCAAGACATTTTACGATGTTTTAAGTATTTTTTGTCTAATCGGGAGAGGCTAGGGCTTTTTTCTAACCATCATAACTGAGCACCAATTAAACGTTGTCATCCCTAAATGTTCCAAAGAGCGTATAGATTTGCTCCCGCTGGTGAATGGCCATCTTGCGATAGATATTGTGGATGTGAGCCTTAACAGTTCCCACTGATAGGAAAAGACAGTCGGCAATCTCTTGATTATTCTTATGTTCAAGCAAGTGTTGACAAATTTCACACTCTCTTTGTGTTAGGTGGTAGTAGCTGAAAAATGCTTGCTCAATCTGAGAGATCGAAGAGGCGGGGGCCATTTGAGCTTTCGTTTTTTTCTGCTTAGGATAGTCTAAAAGGAAATAGCGATCAGCCAATAGACATGTGATAATTTTAAAGATGTCTTCAGAAAAATTGCGATTTTGGATGTCCATATTTAGGAACTGGTAATTATCTACGTTAAAAATGACATAGCTGTCTTCTAGAAGGATGGTAAAGCCAAAAATTAGGAAAATTCTCGCCATCCATTTGAGATATTTGCTAGACAGACTAGTCTTATCGGCCAAGCCTTTTTCCTGGTAGCGGGTCAGAGCCGCTAAATATATGAGAAAGAGTTGATTAGGCAAATAGTAGAGGTAGACCGTTAGGGCCCTGCTGTTAAAGAGGGGGATAATGCCCATCCAGGCCATTATCCCTAGCAAAATACCATACTGGTGGAGTTTAATTTTTTTATTCCCAAGCCTCGTCACTAGCCACAATTGGCAAAAATTATTAACAGTATATATTAGGATTTTTACAAAAGGCATGCCTTTAAAATCACTATTATAAACAACTGCAAAAGTTTTAAAAATTTCCGTTAAAGAAACGATTAGGTTGTCAAAAATAAAAAAGAGAAAATAAACTCCCAAAACAAAAAATATCTGACGCTTTCGGATGTCTTTTAGCTTATAGGTATCGTTAAAGGCTAAAGCCATTGTTACTGAATAAATCATCAGCAGCAGAGTATTGTAGAGATAACTTATAATTGCCATTTTTCACCTAATCTCCGGTTTAGCTCCCCCAAAAAGAGCTTCTTTTCACACTAAACTCATCTAAACTCTGAGCCTATAAACATGATACAAAGTCAATAAAACCAATCTGTTAGCTAGAGTTTACATTTTTATAACCAAATGTGTCCTTTTAGTTTATTGTAAACCCTTACATCTCTTGCTAGACTTAGCTTACAAATAAAAGGAGGTCTCTGCAAATGGCTAAAAAGAGAGATTATATCACAACCGAAACCTACACCAAGGAAGAATTGCTACAGATTGTTGACCTATCCTTGAAGCTCAAAGATTGTATCAAAAACGGTTACTATCCGCCGCTCTTAAAGAATAAGAGTTTAGCGATGATTTTCCAACAATCATCCACAAGGACACGGGTTTCCTTTGAGACAGCTATGACCCAGTTAGGAGGTCACGCTCAATATCTAGCACCCGGTCAAATTCAGCTGGGAGGCCATGAAACGATTGAAGACACCTCTCAAGTTGTTTCTCGACTGACTGATATTATCATGTCCCGTGTTGAACGCCATAAGAGCGTTGAAGATTTAGCTAGATTTTCTTCTGTCCCTGTCATTAACGGCATGTCCGACTACAACCACCCTACTCAAGAGTTAGGCGATCTCTGCACGATCATTGAACATTTGCCGGCTGGTAAGAAACTGGAAGATTGTAAGGTGGTCTTTGTCGGAGATGCTACTCAGGTTTGCTTCTCTTTGGGACTGATTACCACTAAGATGGGGATGGAATTCGTTCATTTTGGTCCTGAGGGTTTCCAACTCAATGACAGGCATAAAGCTAAATTAGATGAAATTTGTGCTGTTTCAGGTGGTAAATATACTGTCACTGACCAGGAAGATGCCATCGAAGACGCTGACTTCCTCTACACCGATGTTTGGTACGGCCTCTACGAAGCAGAGCTTCCTGAAGAAGAAAGGATGAAAATATTCTATCCTAAGTACCAAGTCAATAGCGCTATGATGGCTAAGGCTGGTAAGAACTGTCAATTCATGCACTGCCTGCCAGCAACTCGCGGTGAAGAAGTTACCGATGATGTTATGGATGGTCCAAACTCTATTTGTTTCGACGAAGCTGAAAATCGTCTAACGTCTATTCGAGGCATTTTGGTTTATCTCCTTAGCGACTATTACGATAAGAATCCTTATAGCCTAGATAAGCAAGTACAAGCCAAGGCTGAACTCGAGCAATTTTTAAAGAAGAACTAAGCAAAAGAGGCAGGGATCTTAAGATGGCCTGTCTTGCCTCTATTTAGGGAAGGACAAAAACTATGGAAGGCAAGAAAAAATTTAGCTTATTTAGTGCAGTTTTATCTGTTATTTGTGTCGTATTTGTGGCCGAGGCAGCGGCTCCTGTCGCTGCCATAGGAAATTCTCAATTTTTCTGGTGGATTTTCCTCTTGGTGGCTTTCCTGCTTCCTTATGGCTTAATCTCCTCAGAACTTGGGACCACTTATATTGGTGAAGGGGGTATCTACGACTGGGTCACCAAGGCCTTTGGCCATAAATGGGGCTCTCGGGTCTCTTGGTACTACTGGATCAATTTCCCTTTGTGGCTGGCTTCGCTTGCAGTCATGACCCCAACCCTTCTTGAAACCATAACCGGCTATCATTTTTCAACACTAACTAGTATTATCACCGAATTAATCTTCATCTGGATTATTGTTTGGATTAGCTTTTACCGTGTCAGTGATAGTATCTGGATCCTCAATGGGGCTGCTGTCATAAAGATGATTTTAGCCATTCTCGTTGGTGGTTTAGGTCTCTACGTTGCTCTTACCAAGGGCATGGCCAATAAGATGACCTTGAGCTCTCTATTACCAAACTTTGATCTTAATAGCCTCTCCTTTATCTCAGTCATCATCTTTAATCTTTTAGGTTTTGAAGTTATCTGTACCTTTGCTGATGATATGGAAAAGCCTAAGAAACAAATTCCGCAGGCCATCATTGTTGCAGGCCTCGTCATCGCTGCTATCTATATCTTCTCTGCTTTTGGTATCGGTGTTGCTGTCCCAACCAAGGATATCTCAACCAGCAGCGGTATGATTGATAGCTTTAAGCTTCTGACAAATTCTAGCGGAGGTTGGTTCATTATTTCTATGGCCTTTCTCTTCCTGCTGACCCTCTTTGGCAATATGCTTTCTTGGTCACTTGGTGTTAATAATACTGCCTGCTATGCCGCTGAAAATGGTGATATGCCAAAGGTCTTTGCAATCCGCAGTAAGAAACATCAGATGCCTATTGGCTCAGCTATCATGAATGGAGCGGTGGCTAGTTTGGTCGTTGTCATCGCACCATTTCTTCCTAACCAAGACTTGTTCTGGGCCTTCTTCTCCCTTAATCTGGTGATGTTCCTCCTCTCCTATATGCCTGTCTTTCCGGCCTTCTATCGCCTGAGGAAGATTGATCCCGAGACCCCTCGCCCCTTCAAGGTTAGCGGTAAAGATACTTTCTTAAAATTCCTAGTAATTCTGCCAATGGTAATTATCCTGATTTCCTTGGTATTCACCGCTCTGCCTCTATCTGCTCAAGAACTGGCTGGAAAACTCCCTATCACCATCGGCTCAATTATCTTTATTGCTATTGGTGAAGCTATTATCCTTGTTAAAAAAATAAAGAAGTAGTTGATGTAAATTTACAAGAAATCAAACATTGAGATTAGGGCTTGTGTGATTAAGAAGCTTTGTAGTCTCAAGTCAGACACTCTAGAAAGGACATAATTACCATGGCAAAACGTATAAAAAACAGCACGCCCAAACAAGATGGCTTTCGCATGCCAGCTGAATTTGAACCCCAAAAGCAGATTTGGATGGTCTGGCCTGAACGGCCCGACAACTGGCGCTGGGGGGCTAAACCAGCTCAAAAAACCTTCGCCAATGTTGCGACAGCTATCAGTCAATTCGAGCCGGTCACCATGTGTGTTAACCCTAGCCAATATCAAAATGCTAGGGCTCAGCTTCCTAGTCAAATCAGAGTCGTTGAAATTGCCAGTGATGATTCTTGGGTAAGAGATTCTGGTCCTACTTTTGTCGTTAATAATCAAGGTCAAATTCGCGCCAACGACTGGACCTTCAACGCTTGGGGTGGTCTGGTAGATGGTCTTTATTTCCCTTGGGACAAGGACGAGCAAATTGCTCAAAAGATTTGCGAAATCGAAGGCATTGATACTTATCGGACGGATGATTTCGTTCTAGAAGGCGGTTCTATCACGGTTGATGGTGAAGGAACCCTCATCACGACTGAGATGTGTTTGCTCAGTCCTGGTCGTAATCCAGATATGACTAAGGAAGAGATTGAGGTCAAATTAAAGAACCACCTTAACTTAGAAAAAATTATTTGGGTTAAAGACGGTATTGACCCTTACGAAACCAATGGCCACATTGATGATGTCGCCTGCTTTATTCGCCCAGGTGAAGTCGCTTGTATTTACACCGAAGATGAAAGTCACCCCTTCTATAAAGAAGCACAGGCTGCCTATGCAACCCTGAGCCAGGCGACAGATGCCAAGGGTAGAAAGTTAAAAGTTCATAAGCTCTGCGTTACTCAAAAACCATGCTATCTCAAGGATGCTGATACCATTGACCTGGTTGAAGGTACTCTCCCACGTGAAGAGGGTGAGATTTCCATCGCCTCCTATATGAATTTCTTGATTGTTAACGGTGGTATTATTCTACCTCAATACGGCGATGCCAACGATGAACTAGCTGTCCAACAGGTACAAGCTATGTTTCCTGACTATCAGATTGTCGGTGTTAGAACCGAAGAGGTCGCTTACGGTGGCGGTAATATCCACTGTATCACTCAGCAGCAACCAGCTGTCTAATTTTCTAGCTCATCATTTGTCAAAAATCTCATTGGGGGAGAAAGGGTATGAAAAGAAAAAAAGCAGTTATTGCTCTTGGCGGCAATGCTATTCTAACGGATGATGCCTCTGCTATCGGGCAACAGAGGGCACTGGCTAGCTCTGCAGAATATTTGGCGGATTTAATTGAGGAAGGTTACGAGCTTGTTATTACCCACGGAAATGGCCCTCAAGTTGGTAATTTACTCTTGCAACAGATGGCGGCAAATTCTGAAAACAATCCAGCTATGCCGCTTGATACCTGCGGAGCCATGACCGAAGGAGCCATCGGTTACTGGCTACAAAACGCTTTGGACAATGCCTTAGATCGGCGGAGGATTGATAAAAAAGTCGCAGCTCTGGTCACACAGGTTGAGGTCTCTGCTAAAGATCCTGCCTTTACCAAGCCAAGCAAACCAATCGGTCCCTTCCTGACTCACGCCGAAGCCATAAAAGAGGCTAAACGCAGTAAATCTGTCATCTTTAAAGAGGATGCTGGGCGTGGTTGGCGCAAGGTCGTGCCTTCACCCCTGCCCATCTCAATTAGGGAAAGTCCAATTATTGAAGAACTCTTGGAGCACGGAGTCGTCACGATTGCTGCTGGCGGTGGGGGAGTCCCAGTTGTAAGGAATAATGAAAACGAACTGCAGGGAATTGAGGCCGTCATTGATAAGGATTTCGCCAGTCAAACCCTAGCCGACCTCATTGATGCAGATTTACTCATTATTTTAACGGGAGTTGATTATGTTTACATCAACTATAATAAGCCCAACCAACTTCAACTAAAAGATGTCACAACGACCCAATTAATGGCCTACATTGATCAAGGACAATTTGCTGCTGGCAGCATGCTACCAAAAGTTTCTTCCGCCATCCTCTTTGCTGAAAATAATCCTAGGCGAAAAGCAGTGATTACTTCTTTAAATAACCTATCTGCCGCCATTCACAATGGCGATGGAACTTGGATTAGCAAGGGTTAGCGAAAAGATCAGCTGATAACCAAGACTTTTGCCCTAACCATGTCCGTCCCCTTGACGAAGTCGTATTTTTAAGATAGAATAGTCTTCGTTATATGGCGGTATAGCCAAGTGGTAAGGCACGGCTCTGCAAAAGCTTGATCGTCGGTTCAAATCCGTCTACCGCCTTTTATGTGAAACGCCCAGGCTTTGGTTTAGGGTGTTTCATTTTCGCCCATTCTGTCTTAAATTTTACTAAAGTTTTTCGAGGAAAAGCCTTGTCTTTTATTTGTCCCTCTGCTATAATACAGTTTGAAGGACGGTTATGATTATGAAAAAATTAACGGTTTTGACATTATTAGCCACTTTGGCAACCATTTTGGTCGTTATTATCAATCCTAATCGAGCTAAAATGGCAGTTTTAGGGATGACTTCCCAATCTTCAACAACCCAAGCTGTAGAAGCCTCTAGTTCGGCAACAGAAACGGTTGTAACAAATACCCCCTTGACAACAACGATTGTGACAGCTTCTCCTGGTCAGTACACAACTCAGGATGGTACCAAGGTTAGCGTTAGTCAAAATGGCAGTTTTAAAGCCGTTTATTCAGATGGTAGCACCTTGGTTACCTATACAGACAATACCTACTCCTACAAGGGTAAAGACGGGGCTGAAGCCAGGACTTATGCCGATGAAACTTACTTCATTACAACTGCTTCAGGGTCTTCTTTAACCACCTATGAAAATGGTTCCTATCAAGTTAATCTATCCGATGGCAGCCACTATGATACTTCAAATTCAAGTGGCCTGGCCAGCCTGCAAAGTCAATACAAGCTACCAACAATTGATAGCTACAACCAAAAGGTCAAGGCCTTGGTAGACGAACTCAACCAATAAACAGAACAAGATTTAAGCTCAGCCCGATGGCTGAGCTTTTTGTTAGGCCTTGAGACTGTAACAAAGAAAGAGCCCAACCAAACGGTTAGGACCTCTCCGGAGATTATGAAATCATACGACGGTCTACGACAGGGAAATCAGACAGTCGTTTTTACTGTCTAATTGAACCTAGTCACTCTAAGAAGAAAAAGTAGAGTGATTTTGTCTGTGGTGACACGCAGTGAGTTTAGACTGACGGATCCTGGTGCAGCGGAGTCGCACTAGGAAAAGTTTATATCTTTAAAAATGAAAAAGAAGAGATTCAGACTTGACTGAACCACTTCTCGGAGATTATGAAAAAGAAAAGTTTATTTAGGATTGATTATAGTATAACTGGATTCACTTAATATCAGCTTAATAGACTAAGTTTTAATCTTATTTGCCAGATTGTTACCAAATAATCACTCGATCCTCTGGTGCCCGCCACATGCCATCACCTTCTTTAACTTCAAAGGTGGTAAAGAAGTCATCAAAGTTGGCTACTTGGACATTGGTGCGAAGCTTGCCTGGGGCATGGACATCAATGGAAATCAGGAGTTGCAGGTATTCTTCGCGGGCCTTCATCCGCCAGATGGTCGCAAAGTTGGTGAAGTAATCCTTGGCTGAGAAGTCGGCATCCTTTTTAGCAGCTTCAAGGGCACAGGCTAGGCCACCCAAGTCTGCGACATTTTCTGAAACGGTTAGTTTACCGTTGATTTTACCGCCAGCGAAGTCTAAGCCATCAAATTGTTGGACCACCTTGTCGGTACGCTCCTTGAAGGCAGCATAGTCAGCCTCGGTCCACCAATTTTTCAGGCTGCCATTTTCGTCGAAGGAAGCCCCATTGGTATCAAAGGCATGGGAAATTTCATGAGCGATGACAGCTCCGATTCCGCCATAATTGGCTGATGAAGACTGGGGTAAGGAATAAAATGGAGCCTGCAGAATAGCTGCGGGGAAGACAATCTGGTTCTGCTGTGGATCATAGTAGGCATTGACCATGTGGGCAGGCATGTGCCACTCGCTGCGGTCAACTGGCTGGTTCCACTTGCTCCAAGCATGGGCAATGGAGATTTGCGACAGCATTTGAGCATTTTCTACTAGAGACAGGTTTTCATTAATAACCTTCTTCTCGTAAGTTTCTGGCAATTTTTCAGGGTAACCAATATGTGGGGTGATGGCATTGAGTTTGGTGATAGCCTTATCAATAGTCGCTTTTTGCAGCCAATCATTTTTAGCCAGACGCTCCTTGTAGACCTCAATCATGGTGGCTACCTTGGCTTCGACATCGCTCTTGGCTTCTGGGGAGAATTTTTGCCCGGCATACCAGAGACCAATGGCCTGGTTGTAAGGCCCTTGAGCTAGATAGTAGGCTGCTTTTTTCTGATCCATGGCCTGTGGGGTTCCTGAGAGAGCTCGGGTAAAGGCCCCTGATAAGATGCGAATCTCGTCGGTCAGGTAGGAATTGTAGGAGAAGGCCGCTGCACGAACCAAAACAGCCTTGAAGGCCGACCAATTACTCTGACTGTAATAATCCTTAGCGAAATCAGTCCAGAAACGCTCCTCAGGAACGATAACCTTATCGGGTACCTGTCCCAGAATATCCATAAAAATAGCGTCCAGTGGCAGTTCAGGAGCCAGCTTAGTAAAATCGGCCCAATCGTAGGGGTGATAGAGCTTGACGTACTCAGAAGATTCTTCATTGGAGAGGACATACTTGGCCAACTTGGCATCTAACTCTAAAATCTTATCCAGCATCTCAGTAATCTCTTGGTCTGAAAAACCAAACTTAGGCAGGAGGTCTTCCTGACACTTACGCCAAAAGGCAAGGAGTTCCTTACCTTTTTCGTTGCCTGCTTCATAGTAGCTGGTATCTGGCAGGATGGTACTTGGTGCCTCTGCCCAAAGAACATTGGTTCTGGCATCCATAAAGTCGGGGGAGACACTAAAAGGCAGGAGATTAGGCTTACCCAGCATTTCTAATTTACCCGCTTCTTTAGCGAAGTCTGCAAAAGAGCTGTAAGCTTGGTATTCTTTAATGATAGCTTGGACAGGAGTCACACCCACTTCTTCGCGCTTGTCATAATCAGCCACTAACTTGTGAAACTTGACGAAGTTGGCTAGAATCGGATCACTAGGCAAATTTTTCCCTGCCAGCCAGTCATCCGTGGTCGCCAACATCAGCTCCTCAATTTCATCAGATAGGTCAGAAAAGCCACCGGTGCGGGGCTTGTCCTCAGGGATAACAGCGGTCTTTTCCCAGTCGCCATTGACCGCTTCAAAAAAATCATCTTGCAAACGTACCATAGTTTGCTCCTTTCTTTTACTTTTTTAGATTAGATTCTGAACATCGTTCAACAATGCCTCCATTGTATCAAAAAAGAGCCTATCTGACTGTTTTTCTCTTTTTTGAAATTCTTCGGCTTTCTCAAAGGAGGGCCTTTGAGCTTCTCAGCTGAAGGTCGGAAAATCTTGGACCTCTCTAACGGACCTGATTGTAGCGGTAGAAAAATTGCCAAAGTCTGGTTTGGATTCTGGACTTGACTCAAAATCCGTCTAAATCGAAGCTCCATAGACCTATTGAGCATTGAGAGTTTTGGCTTAAAGGACCTTGAATAAGACGCCCACCATCTTGACAGGACCACACATGAAGATGGTGATGTCATTAACACCAGCCTTAATTGTGGGCAGGTCACTAAGCTTAAACAGCTCAGTCCTCAAGCAAATTCTAGAAATCCTCACTACTACATCTTATTTTACGCTGGTTAATCAAGCAGGATGGCTAAGGTTTGATAGGGCTGGAGAATCAGAGTTTTGGTCAATTTGGCATCAGGGTAGTTGCTGATAAGAACTCGACCCTGCTGATAGTCGTCCGACAGCTCTAAGCTAGTTGGCTGGGCAAAGAAATTATTGAGCACTAAAAGTTTTTGGCCTCCTAGCTGGCGTTCAAAGGCATAGACTTGGTTATGCTCCTGATAGGCAGACTTGTAAGTCCCTTCTGAAATAATGGCTAGCTCCTTACGTAGGGCAATCAATTTCTTGTAGAAAGGGAAAATCTTTCCAGCTTTCTCCTTTTGGACATTGATAGTCTGGTAGGACTTGCCGACTTTAAGCCAGGGTTGGACTGAGGAAAAGCCAGCATTGGGGCTAGCATCCCACTGCATAGGGGTGCGAGAATTGTCCCGCGATTTGGCCTTGATAATGGCAAAGGCTTCCTGAGAGGTCTTACCCTGGTTTAGGAGTTCCTGGTAGGCGTTAAGACTTTCCACATCGACATAATCGTCCATGGACTGGTAATCGGGGTCCAGCATACCGATTTCTTCCCCCATATAAATATAGGGCGTTCCACGCGAGAGGTGAATGGCTGCTGCCAGCATGGTTGCTCCCTGATTACGGAAGTTTTTGACATCAACAAAACGATTGAGGGCTCGAGGCTGGTCATGATTGTTCCAGAAAAGAGCATTCCAGCCGCCTGCCTGGTTCATTTCCTGACCCCAGGTGTGGAAAAGATTTTTGAGCTGATCAAAGTCAAAGTCTGTCAGCGTCCATTTTTGCCCATCTTGGTAGTCTACCTTGAGGTGGTGAAAATTGAAGGTCATAGACAATTCATGCCGGTCCTCTTTGGAATAGAGGATACAATTTTCAATCGTGGTGGAGCTCATTTCACCAACAGTCACGGCATCCCCATCCTGGCCGAAACTAGCCTGGTTGAGCATTTTCAAGTAGTCATGAACAATGGGCTTGTCGGTATAGGCTGGCTTACCGTCATTGACGGGACAATCCTCCAAGACCTGGTCTTTACCAATCAGATTGATGACATCGAAGCGAAAGCCCTTGACCCCTTTGTCCCGCCAGAAATTGACCACCTTGAAGAGTTCCTCGCGAACATGAGGATTGCGCCAATTAAGATCAGCCTGGGTCTTATCAAAGAGGTGGAGATAATACTTGCCGGTATCCCCAAAAGGAGCCCAGGCAGGGCCACCGAACTTGGAAACCCAGTCGGTTGGGTGATCTCTCAAGATAAAGAAATCTTGGTAATAAGGATCTCCAGCCAAGGCCTTTTGAAACCAGGGGTGCTCGGTTGAACAATGGTTGAGAACCATATCCAACATAAGGCTGATACCATAGGTTTTAGCTTTGGCTACCAGCTCTTCAAAATCAGCCATAGTCCCAAAGAGCGGATTGACCGCCTGATAATCGGAAATATCGTAACCGTTATCGTTTTGGGGGCTGGGATAGAAGGGATTGAGCCAAATCATATCAATCCCTAATTCAGCTAGATAAGACAGTTTTTCAACAATCCCAGGCAGGTCACCAATTCCGTTCCCTGTAGTGTCCTTGTAGGACTTGGGGTAGATTTGATAGACGACTGTTTTTTTATCAAATGTCATGTTTTCTCCTATAAATTTGTCAGTTAAGCTTCTGGTTGGGCTCTGCAGGGTTCTGGAACTTCAAGACTAATTTCTCAGTCGCCTAGCTCTTGAAAAATCTTGCAGAGTAGCATATGAGTTCTGAGTCCTTGGGCCTAATCTCCTATTTGCAAAAGGAGGTTGAGGCACCTGGCTCCCAACCTCACATTTTTAATCTATTTTTAGAGCTTGCTGGCTAGTAAAATCTCATCGCCAGGTTTAACTTCATGGGGCAGCTGACCCTTTGTATCTATTTGAAAATCGTTTTGGTTGGTCACAATGACCGGCGTTGTGACAGGATAGCCTGCCGCCTTAATAGCTTCCATATCGAAGCTAATCAGCTTATCACCAGTTTTGACATGGTCACCTTGCTGGATATGGGCAGTGAAACCTTGACCATTTAAATTGACGGTGTCCATACCGATATGAATCAACATTTCCAAACCTTGGTCGGTCACTAGGCCAATGGCATGTTTGGTCGGGAAGAGAACGGAAACTGTCCCGTCAACTGGGGCTACCAGTTCACCTTGACTAGGCTCGATGACAAGTCCTTGCCCCATGATCCCTTGGGCGAAGACAGGGTCGGGTGATTGTGATAGGTCTTGAACCTGACCAGCTAACGGACTCTTGACAGAAATCAGAGTCCCAGCTGGAGCACTCGTCGCTTCCTTGGCCTGGGCAACCGCTTGAACTTGTGGAGCCTTGACAGTGGCATCCTCAGTCTTGGTAAAGAGACCTATCCGACGAAAGACCATGGTCACAGTAAAGGGAACAGCGATGGCCACTACCATTAAGAAAGCGAAGATAATCATATACTTGGCTTGGATGGACAAGATCCCCGGCAAACCACCGATACCAATAGCATTAGCCGTAACGTTGAAGGTCGTACAAAGGAGGCCAGCGATAGATGAACCAATCATTCCTGCAATAAATGGGTAAATGTATTTCAGGTTAACCCCGAAAAGGGCGGGTTCGGTAACACCTAGATAGGCTGAAATAGCGGCAGGTAAAGAAATCTGTGCTTCTCTTTCATTGTGACGGTTCATCCAATAGTAGGCCAGAACGCCGGAACCTTGGGCGATATTTGAGAGGGCAATCATTGGCCAGAGGCCGGTCCCACCAGAATCGGCCACCAGCTGGGTATCAATAGCATTGGTCATATGATGAAGACCCGTGATAACCAAGGGGGCATAAAGGGCACCAAAGATAGCACCAAAGAGCCATTTGACAGGACCAGTCAAACCGGCCAGCACCACGTAGGAAATTCCCTTACCGATGGTCCAACCGATCGGCCCCAAAACGGTGTGGGCTAAAATCAGGGCTGGAATCAGAGAGAGGAAGGGCACAAAAATCATGGAAACGACTTCGGGAATGTGTTTGCGCCAGAAGCGTTCTAGATAGGCCAGAGACAGTCCAGCTAGGAGAGCTGGCAGAACTTGAGCCTGGTAACCAACTTTTTCAACCGTGAAGAAACCAAAGTTCCAAGTCCATTTGGCGGCAATCTCTGCTGCCGACGTTGAGGCAAAGTTATAGGCATTGAGCAATTGATTAGGAGAAATCAGACAGATCCCTAGGACAATTCCCAAAATTTGGCTGGTTCCCATCTTACGACTGACTGACCAGGTAATGCCGACTGGCAGGTATTGGAAGATGGCCTCACCTGGCAACCAGAGGAAATCATCAACTCCATGCCAAAAGACCGAGACATCAACAATGGTCTTCCCATTCAAGGCCGACCATTGGACCCCTTCCAAGACATTTCTGAAGCCCAGAATCAGACCACCGACGATGATGGCCGGCAGAATTGGTGTGAAAATTTCTGCTAGCATGGACAGGGAGCGTTGCAGCCAGTTCTGGTTCTGTTGAGCTGCAGATTTAGCAGCTTCTTTTGATACTCCTTCAATCCCTGAAACAGCGGTGAAATCATTATAGAAAACTGGGACATCATTACCGATGATAGCTTGAAATTGTCCAGCATTGGTAAAGGTCCCCTTAACCGCTGGGATAGCTTCTAAACGCTTGATATCAGCCTTGCTTTCATCGTTTAGGACGAAACGCATTCGAGTTGCACAGTGGGTGACCGCGGCGACATTTTCCTTGCCCCCGATAGCTTCCAGCATCTCACGGGCATCCTGTTCAAATTTTCCCATTGACGGGCTCCTCCTTATTATAAAGATTGTCTGATAAAGGTTGTGGGCAACTTATTAAAGTTCCCTGCTGGCTGTGAATTAGCCAGTCGTTCTCATTTCTTTGACCAGACTGCTAGTAATTGTTTACGCTTTCATTCTAAGCCAGCCCATCTTAAATGGCAACTTGTCTGGAAAATTTCTTTGATTTTCAGGCGATTTTTCTAAACTTGTATGCTAAACTAAAAACAAGTTAGCAAGGAGAGGTTACTATGAAAAAATATCAGGTCGTTTTTAGAGACTTAGAGAAAAAAATTAATCAGAGCGATTATCCTGCCGATTCCTTCCTTCCCAGCGAAGGGGAGCTGGCTGGGAAGTATGGTGTCAGTCGTGATACCATCCGCAAAGCCCTTAGCCTATTAGAAAAGGCCAAGCTCATCCGTAAGAGTCAAGGCAGAGCCAGCTTAGTTAGACGGCAACAACACTTTAACTTCCCCGTCTCCAACCTGACCAGCTATCAGGAATTAGTCCAAAACCTACAAATGAACTCCGAAACCAAGGTCCTCTCCCTCTATCGTCTCCTAGTTGATGGGGACTTAGCTAGGGTGACAGGTTTCCAGCCTGGTCAACAGGTCTGGCGAATCCAACGTCAGCGAATTGTTGATGGAGCATCCTCCGTCCTAGACACCGACTATCTCCTGACTGACTTTGTCAAAAGAATTAACCAAACTATCGCCCAAAAGTCCATCTACAACTACTTGGAAGGAGAGTTAGGGCTGGAGATTGCCTATGCCCAAAAAGAAATTACCATTGAGCCGACTAGCGAGCAAGACAAAATCTGGCTGGATGTTGGCCTTGAACGTCATGTCGTTTCAGTTAAATCCAAGGTCTACTTAGCCGACCAAGCCCAGTTTCAGTTCACTGAAAGCCGGCACATTCTCGAGAAATTTCACTTCATTGATTACGCTAGACGAAAAAAATGAAATAAAACCAAACCCAGCCTTTGCATTAGTCGGTCCGAAGCTAGGCTTCTTTGGGGGCTGACTACTTTTATGCCTTTAGCTCACCTATACTCAGCAGAGGCGCTAGCCAACAGTCCAGGCAAGGAGAGCAGTTTTGTTCTTCTATTGTTAGGCTCAGGAAAATCAGTCTCCCCCAGACTGATTTTTTCGAACCCAAAAAGTTATAAATAAATCATATTTTCTCTTGTATATTTTTGGATAGTATGATATATTTATAACGTAAAGGTGAGGTATTTCTAACAAAACCTCCAGTAGAATATTTTTTAGAAAGTAGGTGGCAAGATGCGTAAAACTAGTGATTATAAATGGGCCGTTATTCTTTCTGGGCTCATCCCGGCTATCGGTATCATCGTGGGAGTCTTTTATAACCTCGGTTTTGATCGTCCACTTCCTTATTTAGTTGCCCTTGCTGTCATCGTCGGAGTTTCATTAGGCTTCTGGGGGCTGAGGTGGTAGTTGAAGAAAGATAAGGAGGATAATCGTGCTTAAAAATTATAAATGGCTTTATTGGATTTGGGTCCCCACTTTAATTCTTCTCTATTTTTTGACCCCAGCCAGTACTCCGGCTTGGATAAAGGGGCTGGTTTTCACAGTGACTGGGCTCTTCTTGGCTCTGATTTTTGGAATTATGTCTAGCGTAAGGTTGGTCAATACAAAAGAGCGAAGCTTTGGCCTAGCAGAAAAACTCTATCTGTCCACCCTCTTTTTTGCCATGGCTATTTATAGTTTGGGACTTGAAATGCTAACCCCCGCTACCCATCCTGCCTGGCTTAAAGAGGGGATTTTAGGAGCTGCTTTCTTCCTACTCCTCTTTCTTGGGGCTTACTTCTGCTGGAAGAAAACCAGCGAGCGACCCTATGAACGTTTTTATCAGGATCTTGCTAAGGCAGCCAGTCTGTCCTTGGGCTTGATAATCTGCTCTCTACTGGGGCTAGCCGTCATCACTATCTGGTTTCCCTTTGCTCTGACACCAGGGGGCCTGCTCATTTATATTGGTGCCTTGCTGACCCTCTTTGCTGTCTGCTTCTGGGTTTTTGAAAAGAGTGAGTGATTATGGCCAAAATTATTACTAACTTAAAAGAAATTCGTGAAAAAGCAGGCTTGACACAACAGGAACTGGCGGAGGCCGTTGGGGTCCGCCGAGAAACCATCCTACATCTAGAAAACAATCGCTACAATCCCTCGCTAGAAATGGCTCTCAAAATCGCACGTGTTTTTGACCTGTCCGTTGAAGAAATTTTCCGTTTAAATGAGGAGAAATAAGTATGAAAAAGCAAATTTGTACTTACTGTGGCGCCGACCAATTTGTCATCAAACAGCAGTTCAAAGGCTATGCAGGTGTTGTAAATGAAGAGGCAAAATTCTTTTCAGGGGGCTTGGCTCTTTACCACCAAATCTGTAAAAACTGCGGCACTGTCCACAGAAGTTTTGTCAAAGATCTTGATAAATTATAAGGGAGTGAGACAAAAATTGTGATTTTGAAGAAATCGATTTTGTCGTCTCACTCCCGCACAGTTGATTAGGAAGGACGCTATCCCGAAGGGGATAAGTACTTCCAATCAACCACTGCGTCAAAGAGTCTAATGTTGAAAAAAGTAACGAGGCTAGAACTTTCGTCCAGCCTCGTTTTTCGCATATTTACCTGCCTCTTATGTTCAAGTTGCAGGCCTTGTTTTCTGTTAAACTTTTCTTTTTCTCTTCCTAATCTACCGATTTTAGAGCTTCCAGCATATCAACGGTCTTGAGGCGGCGGTAGACAACCCAGCCGAGGGCCAGAAGGATACCGGTTATGACAAGGACGGGGGTATAGTAGACATGCAGATCCATGTCAAGCGGGTAGACCCTGTCCTGACTCATCATGGTGATGATAATATCGTGGAGATAATAACCGCCAATCAGACCGAGAACCATACCGACTAGAGAAAGAAGAATCGTTTCTCGATAGATATAGAGCATGACCTCGTAGCTGTGGAAGCCCAGCACTTTGATAGTGGAGAGTTCTCTAATCCGTTCGGCTACATTGATATTGGTCAAATTATAGAGAATAACAATGGCTAGAACTACCGAAGTAACCACTAAAATCGTCATTGAAGCATTAAGGCCGTTAACAGCCGTTTTAATCATACTAACCCAAGTCGAATTTTGCGTTAGCCCTGAGATTGCCGTAAGGGAAAGTAAATAACTCGATTGCTTAGACAACTGTTTGGCTGAATGATTTTTCAGATTAACCAAATCGCTGTTGTGGTCAGGTCGATGACCGAAAATGCTCTGATAATAGCTATCTTTCATAAAGATATAGTGGCCAGTATTCATCTGAGCAGTAGCAGCAACCTTAATGGTTCGCTTTTTGCCATCCTGATCTTTAAAACTCAGCTTATCACCGACTTCGACCTGATAAAATTCGGCTAACTTTTGGGTGATGATGGCTCCCTCTTTAGGCAGTTTCAATGATTTCCCAGTTTTCACATCTAAGAGGTGGATGAAGTTCCCAAAATCTCTTTGTTGGCTGGTCATTAGAGTAATGGTCTTCTTTTCATCCTGTCCCTTAATTTTTTCGTCAATTTTTTCACTGTGAATAGTCTGATAGCTGGCTACTTGGTTTGATTTCAGGTAGCTGTCAACCTTGGCTTGTTCAGCCTTATCAGCCTGGGAATTGCGAAGGACCAACATATCGTAGGAGGTTAATTGACCAAACTGATGGTCAACCATCTTGCCTAGGGAGGATTGAAGTCCTAGACCTGAAAAGAGTAGGGCTAGGGAGCCCGCAACTCCAAAGACGGTCATGGCCATTCTTTGCTTGTAGCGAAAGATATTACGCATGGTCACCTTTTGAGTGAAGCTGAGACGCCGCCAGATAAAGCCTAGTCTTTCCAGTAAAATCTTGGAACCTGCAACTGGGGGCTTGGGCAGGAGGAGCTGGGCAGGCTTCTCACTCAATTCTCGTTTAGCGACCAAAAAGGCTGGCAGAACGGCACTGATGAAGGCTAGAGCAAAGGCTAAAAGCGTATAAGACCAATAGAAATAGAAGTGAATGTTCTTGATGACTGTCAACTTAACCGCATTCTTCACAATAATTGCAGGCAGGAAGTAATGACCGCCTATGATGCCTATGGTGGTCCCTAAAAGACTGGCAACTAGGCCATAGATGACAAATTTTTTAATAACATCATTATTGGAATAGCCCAAGGCCTTGAGCAGTCCGGAATTGGTTCGCTCCTCATTGACAAAGCGGGTCATGGTCGTAAAGGTCACCAGGGCAGCTACCAAGTAGAGTACAACAGGGAAAATATTACCAATTTGATTGACATTACGACTGATATCTCGATAGGTCTGATAACCTTCCCCACCAGGTAGGGTTGTCCGACTGTAAGTCTGATAAGTCGGTGTTGCCAGCTGATTTAATTTAGTCTGAGTGTCCTTGATACTAGCTTGATTCTGAGCCAACTTAGCCTTGCCTTGGGCTAAAGCAGCTTGAGCTGCTGCCAAACGCGGACCGCTCAGGTATGGTAGAAGCTTTTCTTGTTGATTAAGCTCTGCTTGGGCTTGATTCAGTTTGGATTGAGCTTGGTTGATACCTGCCTCTTTATCTTTCTTGATTTCTGCTAGACGCCTAGTACCATTATCGGCCAAGACCTGATCTAAGGCTTCCTGCTTTTTTTCCAAACCTTTGGTATAGGCAGTGGAAAAAGGATTAAGGTTTTTCAGGTCATCGTAGCGCAGGCGGGCCAGGCTGTATACAGGACTAGAAAAACTATCAGCGGGTGTCACCGCATAACCAGTCAAGTTCCCATCGCCTGCGGTAGAGGAACCTAAATTTTTATAGGACCAAATTTCAGATGATTTGACGAAACCAACAATCTTGTAACTAGTTACCCGCAGAATGCCAGTTGACTTTTGCTTGAAAGTGATGGTACCGCCAATTTTATAGTCCTTTTTCAAGGTTTCAGATAGAGCGATTTGATTGCTTTTCCTTGGTAAATGACCAGACACTAGTTGGTATTGAGACAAGGTTTTTGTTTTAGAGAAAATTCGAACTGCATCATTCTTATCTTTGGTAGTCACGTCAGTCATATAGGCGAATTCTACTGTGGCCCCTTTGGTTTGTTTTAATTCATCTTGATCTGCCTTGCTCAGACCACTACTAGCAATAACCGATAAGTCCATGGTTTTATGGTCACTCAAGTAGTCAATGGCCGTTTTTTGCATATCTGGACTAACCACCTTGAGCCCCAAGAGGGCGAAGGCTCCCAAAAACATAAGCACAGTGATGGACAAAAAACGCCCCAAAGAGCCAGTGAAGGATTTGAAAATATCTTTCCAATAGATTTTCTTCTTCATGACATCCTCCTAGTATTCCAGACTGGCAATATCTTGAGGCCGGTCGTTGAGGTCAATAGACTTAACCTTGGCATCATGCATCTGAATGACTCGATCAGCAATGGGGGCTAAAGCAGCATTATGGGTGACAATAATCACTGTTGCTCCCTGTTCACGCGACATGTCCTGCAAAATCTGTAAGACCTGTTTCCCTGTATGATAGTCCAGAGCTCCAGTTGGTTCATCACAAAGAAGAATTTTGGGAGTTTTAGCAACAGCACGCGCAATGGCTACCCGCTGCTGTTCACCGCCTGATAGTTGGGCCGGAAAGTTGTCAAGCCGTTCCCCCAGTCCAACATCTTCCAGAGTCTGTTGAGCATCGCGGGCATCTTTGACAATTTCAGAAGCCAACTCAACATTTTCCTTGGCCGTCAGATTAGGGACCAAATTATAGAATTGGAAAACAAAGCCAACATCATTGCGACGATAATTGGTTAACTGTTTAGAAGAAAAATTCGAGATATCTTGTCCGTCGATAATCACTTGTCCATCATCATTAGTATCCATACCTCCGAGAATATTAAGGACCGTTGATTTCCCAGCCCCCGAGGCTCCAAGAATAATAACCAGTTCACCTTTTTCAATAGCAAAACTAACATCATTATTAGCAATAATCTCCGTATCACCCATCTGATATCGTTTAAAGGAATGTTTCATTTCAATATAGGACATTATTTTTCTCCTTACCTCTAATTTCACACCCCTTATTATAGGGGATTTGGCTCAGTGAAAAAAGCCCAAAATGTTTACAGATTGTCAAGTAATTGTAGGCTGAGATTCCCCCATAAAACTGGGTTGCCAAAGCTGAAAATTGACATTCATTTGACAGCCCGTCAATTTTTTTATAAGCTGGTGCTAAAAGGAGGTTACAATGGTTCAAGGAAGCCGTGAAGCTATTGTCAATGCTGTCTTTCGGATTGCTAGCAAAAATCCCAAAAAACGGGAACTCACTATGGCAGAAATCGCCAAGGAAGCTGGGATTTCTCGCCAGGCGATTTATCAAAAACACTTCGCTAATGTCGAGGAAATTTTTGACTATATCCACAGAAGCATGTCTGATGAGGTTTTTGCGACTTTTAAAACTAGTATTACCAATCCTAAAAATCATTCAATCTATGAAGCCGTGGCTAACGATATCATCCCCCTCGTATATCAGAAACGAGATCGCGTCTATGTCTTTTATCACACCTCGCTAGATACAGGTGTTTCTAATTTTTTAGAAGCACACTATGTCGACTTACTAGAGCATGCGGCTATTGAGATTGATAATAAGGGGCCTTTCTCAAATAAGAGTATGATGAGGATTGTCATCAATTATATTTTTTCCATTGTTGGTGAATGGATTGCTGAGGATTTCCCAGACCCACCAGAAGTCTTTGCCAAGAAATTTTTAGCCTTGATTGAAACATCTCCTAAGAATTTAATTGATGCTAGGCCGGCTCCTGACAAAAATTAATTAAGTAAGTAAACAAGAGGTGCAAAAAACCTACCAGCTATTGAAGCGGTAGGCTTTTTAGTGTTAATAACTTTAGTCAATTTTGCTCCGAAGATGCAACAGCCAATAGAATGAGAGGCATAAATTATTAGAGCCAAACCATCAATTTATCTTCCTCTTCAAGTTCAAAGTATCAAGATAGCAGCTGAGTAGTCACCCTATTGCAACCTACTGCTCTCTCTTATTGAGTTTTTATCTCTTTTACAAAAACACTAACGAGGTTAAAAGTAACCTATTGCAGGCTGAAACCGCTCACTCTGTACCACCCTGTATTAGTTGAGTTGCAACAGGGATGGGCAAATGCTAAAGCACCAAGCCCAATATCGCAAATTGACCTTTTCACCAAATTGTTAGCTATAGGAAAAACGAAGCGGTTGCTGACTATATCCTGATTCCTATAATTGAGTGTTCAGTCAGTTAAAAAGAACCAAAATCTTCTTATTAATCTTCTTGGTGTTTGTTGAGGCTCCCAACAAAAGTGACTATCATAAGGCCAAGAAATATCATTAGAGAATCAGCCTTGCTATCACCTGTTTCAGGTAAAGCTTGCGCTTTTTTGTCTGGCTTATTAGATGTGTCTGTATTCATAGAAGGGTTCTGGTTAGATGCTGGGCGACTGCCTTTACCTGGTACTGCTGGGCTGTTTGGTAAATCAGATAAACCGCTTGGATTACTGGTATCGTTAGAGGATTGTGCAGAATCACTGGGATCTGAAATATTCCCTTGCGATTTTTGGTTATCCTCTGCCTGATTGTCAGAGCCAGCAGCATCACTAAATGAATCAGGGATTGCTGAAGCTAGGGAAGAATTTTCAGGGGCTTGACCAACCACGGGGGTTGTTACCATAACAGACGGGTCGGCTTGATCAGCAGGTGTGGTTTGGTTGCCATTAGCATTTCCTTGTTCTGAAGAATTTAGCTGACTAGGGTCGGCTTGGTCAACACTTGGTTGGCCCACCGGAGTCTCAGGAGCTACCGATGCTTGATCTTCATTTGATGTAAGGAAATTAGTTGGCTGTTCAGGAAGATTAGCTGCCTGATTATCAGCATCATCAGATGCCGCTTCCTTATCAGAAGAAGGCGCTTGGCTTACCCCATCCACAGCCGGTTGAGCTGTCGGATCAGGTTGACTAGCACTTGGCGCTTGGGAAGCTGCCGGAGTGTCGTCCTGATTTTCATCTGCAACTGGTGCCTGAACCTTCGCAATAGAATCCTGGTCTGCAGAATCAGTCTCCTGATTGCTTGGTTGAGAGGCATCTGAGTTGGCTGCGGAGTCGAGAACTGCTTCTTCAGCCGGCATCTCCGTCGCTGCTAGCTGCTCTTGACTTGGAGTTACACTACCAGGAGTTTGAGCGGAGTCAGGTTGGGGAGCTACTGGGGCTGGACTCGGCCCTGCAGTTTCTGATTGAGCTGCGGGGTCAGTAGATGCCTGGTCTTGCTCTCCTGCTTGGGGATGAGCTTGTTCAGCAGCTGGAATTTCTGGCGCAGCCGATTCTACTGACATATTTCCTTCAGGCACTTTAGGTGCTACTGTTTGAGCCGGCTCTGCATTAGTTTGACCTTGCGGAGTTTCTGGTTGAGAAGAAGCCTGATTTTCAGTCGGTTGGTCGGCTTGGGCAGATGAGTCTTGCTCATTGCTTGCTTGGGCCTGACCATCTTGGCTTTGGCCCTCAGTATTTGATTGACCGCTCTGGTCAGGAACTGATGGAGTTTCTGATTGAGCAGGGGTATTTTCAGTCGCTTGAGCTTGGGGCTCTGTTTGAGCTGAAGCAGAACCATTATCTGGGCTGTCAGCTGCCGGCGCTGGATTCACTTCTGGAGTTTGGTCAGAAGTTTTATCAGCTGATTGAGACTGGTCCTGACCTTGGGCTGCTTGATTTTCAGCACTTGGTTGGATTTCTTCTGTCTGGGCTGGAGCCTCATTGTTTGGCTGAGCTTGACCATTGTCATTAGCGGCTGGCCCTTGGTCTGATGGTGTTTCCGTTGACTGATTGTTATCAGCTTCTGGAACTGGCTCAGTCGGTTGCGTTGACTCGGCTGGCTGGCTATTGTCTGCTTGAGATTGGTCGGCCGGTTGGCTAGACTCTGTGGACGACTGATTATTGTCTGCTTGAGATTGATCAGCCGGTTGGTTAGACTCAGTTGATGGTTGACTGCTGTCAGCTTGTGGTGCAGGGTCTTGAGACGGTACATCTTCTTGCTTATCTGCAGCTGGGGCTGAGTCTTGCGATTGAGCTGGTGCTTGAGCACTTGTCACCAAGTTAGCTAGTTGGGCATCCTTGTCAATGGTATTGTTGTCAAGGTGAATGTCGCCATTACCTTGAGCTGGAAGGTCAAAATTAGCATTGATGGCATTGACGCTATTGCCAAAGGAGTTCAACAGTTTGTTGTCCTTGATGGTAACATTTTTGATGTCGCCGTTGGCAGTTTGGAAGTCAATAGCCCCACGTTCTTGATTGTAGAGGTCACTGGTCGTTCCTGTTCTCCAAAGGAGGTTGTCATGAACGCTGATACCAGTATCATTGTTATCAAAATTGTAGCCTGGGAAGACCGTACTGATACGGATTCCGGCACCGGCAAAGTTATCCTTGATCAGGTTGTTAGCCACTTCGTGACCCTTACCACCAAAGATACCCACACCTCCGGCCCGCCATCCCAGTTCGATGGTGTTGTTGAGGTATTTGTTATTTTCATCCATGCTGGCATTGCTTGAGCCATCACGGCTTGACCAGCTGGCCAGACCATCGTCACCATTGCCACGGATGTTAGAGTTTTGCACGGTTGAATTTTTGGTTCCTTGGGCGAAGTTAATGCCGTCGGCCAAGTTATTACGGATACGAGAATCCTTAACCGTCAAACCATCGGTATAGTGCATATTTGAGGCATCGTAATCCCCAATCCACATACCGGCTTCAAAATGTTGTTCCCAGAAATCATGGATTGAAGAATCCTTGCCAAGGCTACCGGCAATAGCTTTGTAGTTGGCAGCTTCTCCATAACGGGAAATCAGGTTGGAATCGGTGAAAAAATCGCTGATTTCCAGACCATTATCATTGTGGTCAAATTCAAATCCACCACCCCCAACTTGGTCGCTGGTAAAATGCAGGTTGGTATGCCAGATACCTGCACCTGAAATCTTCATATTTGAAGCCGTCACATGAAACTTTTGGGCTAGATCAAATTGACCAGCTGGAATGTAGACATTTTTGCCGGTCGATTGAGCATCCGCAATGGCAGCCAAGAGGGCTTGGCTGTCATCCTGACCGTCATTAGCAACGGCACCCTTATCGGTGATACTGATAGAATTTTCAGGTTGGGCTTTGGGGCCTTGGTCCTCTTCCAATTCGATAAAGTCAATACCGTAGGCAACATTATCCCCCTTCTTTTTGACCAGGGTAATCTTATCGCCTGCCTGCAGTTGAACATTGCTCAAGAGGGTGTGAGCTTCATCGAAACGGAAACGAGCACGAGCACCCTCACTGGCTGAATCCTGCTCCTTATCTCCAACAAGGTACTGCCAAGAGGAGGCAGAATTCAAATCCAGGGTCGCAACGCTATTGCCATTGATTTGGACATCCAATTGACCTGTTGTCCCGTCTGGAACGGTATAGCGGACGTTGAGGGCATTGGCTGGCTTGGTAACCTGGAAGGTTACGGATGAGCCTTCATTGGGCAGCTCAACGTATTTTTGGTTGGAAGCTTCAACGGCGGTTGAGTCAACGTCGTCGGAAGCCTGTTGGCTGGCTCCGTTGGCCAGTTGGGCATCCTCAGCCTCATAGGTAGTATATGGAACTTTGGCACCATAATTGGAGCTGTCATAGGTATTCGCTGCAGCGCTGGCTGGTGCTTGAACCTTGTTAGTCTGATCGCTAGTTTGTGTTTCTACTTGAGCATCAGCATTGGCGTTTTCTGCTGGCTGGCTGTTCTGGCTAGTCGTGATGACACCGCTGCTTGCAGGGGCAACTGACTGACTTGACATCGATTCAGAAGATGCGGCCAGAGAGGCAGAAGGGGTAGAGGAATTTTCTTGAACCTCATCTGCACTGGCTGTCGTCGCTGCTTGCCAAGACAAGCCGATAGCTAATAGACCAAGAAGAATTGCTATTTTTCGCTTACTTAATGGCAAGGGAACTCCTTTCTAGAGGAGGCCGAGATAAAACTCCTAACCTCTTTACTTTTTCAAGTTCTAACATATTGACGCAGGGGGTTGATCGGATATCTTTATTCCCCGCATAGCGGTGATAGGTCCAATAACCTGGGAGGCTATTGGAGAAAACCAAGTCAACTGTGCGGGGTGGGAAATAAAAAGGTTCAGTGTCCCTTGAATCCCGCGACACTTCACAAGTAAACTCGATAATAGTTTACTTGTGAGTTAGTAAGGAAGGTAGACAAGCTACTCTAGTACTTGTCGTAAGCCTCCCTTGAACCTTAAAACGAGAGAGTGAGGGAAATCGATTTGACGAAATCACGATTTGTCCCGCTCTCTCTTAATTTAATGGACCTAATCCTACTTCTTTTTCTAACGCTAAATACTTTGACACAGTGAATAGTTTTTTAACGGTCCAAAGACTATTTGAAAAACTATTACCAACTGCGCAAGAGCAAGAAAATGGATGGCAGAGCCCCACCACTTTCCTCTAGCTTATTTTTTTTCATGCCTTGCCAAAAGTCCTGTCATACCAACAAAGGCAAGACCAAGAACAATAATGAGAACAACGGTCTTGTGATCCCCAGTCTTAGGCAACTTGTCTGAAGATGAAGTCGTGCTTGTTTTAGAAACAGGCTCTGATTTCTTTTCTGGGCTAGTTGCAACTGATGATTTTACTCCTGCTACTTGTGGAGAGGCTGGTTGACCAACTTTTTCCAAGTCTGTAGCTTCTTTAGGGAACTCTGAAGATTTTTGACGGCCTTCTGAATCAGTTGCCACCTTGTTCTTATCTGCATCGGCTACTTTTTTAGACTTAGCTGAGTCTGTATTCGCTGGAGTATCAGTGTCATCCGTTTTAGGATCATCTACTGTTTGATTAGGAACTACTGGTAGACTTGGCTTCACCTGTTCCTGATCGCTTGTATCAGTATTTGGATCTGACGGTTTGGTCTCAGGATCTTCTGGACCAGAATTGTCTGGACCATCCTCCGGAGTCGTTGATTTTCCAGATTGATCGGTTGAAGACCCTTTTGTAGAATCCTGATTAGTCTTGTTGGAATCAGCCTCATTAGTCTTATTCTTATCTGCATCGTTTGCATTATTAGGCTGATTGTCATTATTTTCTGGTGTTGATGGCTTAACAGTTGGAGCCTTGTCTGAGTCTACCTGACCAGCTTCTGGAGCTTTATCTGTTCCCGAATCTGGAGTGACCTCTGACTTAGTCTCATCAACTTCTGGATCATCTGCCTCTTTGGCTGGATTGCTGGTGTCTGCTGCTTGAGTTGAATCAGGCTTAGCCGCTTCTGGTGCGGCTGCCTTGTCGACAGAAGGTTTAGCCTGGTTTGGTTCTGTTGCTTGTGGTTGTTCAGCTACTGCTGGGACCTGGTCAGCAACTGGGGTCTCGGTAGATGATTGATTAGCCTTGGAGTCTCCTTGCTTGTCTGGAACGGTCGGTGTCTCGATCTCTGCCGGTTGAACAGAGAGATTGCCGGCAGGAACTATAGGAGTATCTGAAGACTGGTCTGTTGCTGCTGGCTCAACTGGACTAGTTGACTCAGGAGTAGAAGTGCTATTTGTCGGAGCTTGGTCTGCCTTATCAGCTGCTTGACCTTGGTTAGTCGGTTGTTCAGCTACTGGTGTAACTGAAGTATTGGCTGGACTAACTTGGGAACTTGGTTGCGTTTGAGCTGTTGGTTCATTTAATTCAGGTTGTTCTGAATTTTCTTGAGTTGCTGGAGTTTCATTTGAAGCTGGTGTTTGGTTCGCTTCAGGCTGACTTTGGCTAGCCGCTTGCTCTTGACTTGCAGGCTCAGGGCTTACGGCTTGATCAGCGGCTTGGTTTGCTTCAGGTGCATCTACCTTAGCAGGTTCAGCTGTCGCTGGAGTCACCTCAGCTTCAGGTTCAGTAGCTGGAGATTCTGCTTGGTTAATAGCTTGTCCTTGCTCGGCCGGTGCCGCTTGGTCTTGAGCTGGTTCTGAAGTTTGCTCTTTTGCGTCTTCTGCTGCTGGTTGACTTGTTTCGTTTTCAGCAACTTTATCATCGCTAGATTGAGCTGCAGGTGTTTGAGCTTGATCAGCTTCAGGAGCAGATTCTTGGTCGGCATTGGAGATGTAGACCACGTCCCAAAGAGTCAATTTAGGCACATTAATAACCAAAACAGGTTTACCATTTTCGTCAGTTTTTACAGATGCAGAAACCTTTTGCAGATTAGATTTAGACCAGTCATCTGGAGAGGTCACATAGGTTTGGTTAGCCATCCGTTGAGCATCTTCCATTGAGACATCCCCCAGAGCATACTTAACCGTCAGGTTGGTTTGCTCATCTGGGGTCTTGTTGGCTGCCGAACCATCTTCATTCTTCCAGTCAGAGTTAATGCCCATCAAGTTAAGGAGTTGAACGGTTCTAAAGTTATCGCCTTTTTTTCCGTAAGTCCAAACTTGATTGCCAGTAATACCTTTGGCGTCGGTCGAAAGCTTTTGACCATTTGAGTCAAAAGTATTTACTTGGGCATCATCATTTTCAACACCATCACGCAAAACGTTTTCATAAGCGGTGATGAACTGTTGATAATCATTATTTTTGCGGGTTAATTCGCTTGAGGTCTTCAAGCTTTGAGTTGGGTAATAAGCAGTTTGGAGAACGCCAATTCCTTGGCCTCCGCCCGTTTCGTCTTGCTGGTTAGCAAGAGCTGCGAGGGACATATGGTAACCACCGGCAGCGGCGATTGAGGCAGAGGTCAAGAGAACCGCATCTGTTTGCAGGGATTTACCTGCTTCAGCATCAGCCTTGGAACCGCCATTTTCGCTACCTTCCATATAGGCACCGACAATAAGAGATTTTCCAGTCACCTTACGAACTTCGTCAACACGGGCCTTGAGGTCACCGTATTCGGTTTGACTGCGGCCATCCCCGAGGGCAGAGCCGCCGAAAGGCCAGATTTCGTTGTAGATAACGTCTTGATTACCGTCTTTGAGACGATAGATTTGTTCACCGTTAACATCGTTTACGGTTAAGTAGTAGTTGGGTAATTTTTCCTTAATGGCACGAAGGAATTCCGCATAACCTTCGGTCAACCAAAATTTCTTAGAGGGGTCATTGCTATCCTTATCAGCATAGCTGTAAACTTCGTTATCTCCGATAGTATCACCCTGCCAACCATCAAAGCCACCATTCTTCATGGCTTGACCCATCTTGTCAGCAATGTAATCTTGCCAGAGTTTGCTAGTTGGGTTGTAGTAGCGTTGGATTTCGACATCCTCTTCTTGCCCGTCTTTTGGAATTTTCACGGTGTAAGACATCGGTTGTCCTTGAGCACCATAACCGCGGTCATCGCTATTATAAGCGTATTCCGTCTCTGGCAAAACAGGAGCTTCACCGGTATTGGTATTTTCTGCCAAAATCATGTTGTAAAGCATGGCAACAGCGCCACCATCATGAACTTGATTGACAATATCTTTGACGGCTTGGGTATCAATTTCTGAGCCACTCCAAGTGTTCCAGTCTTGTTTGAAAGTGGCTTCATCACTTGGGAAGGGATTGGTAGCAGTCTTGTAAACATCATAGAAGAAGTATGAATTGATGTTCATATTCTTCATCTTTTCAATTTCTGCACGGTAACGGTCAGCATCCTTAGACAGCAGGCTGTTGTTGGTGTCTTGAGAACCCCCAACAATTCCGTAACGGGGGAATTTGGTCCAATCACTTTCAACGGCAATGGCCTTGTTGACCTCGCTGAGAGTATTATTGTCAGCGTCAGCCACGCGAACCTTAAGCAGGTAGCCATGATTGTTTTCAAATTGTGAAGCTGGAATCTTCAAGTCGCCGGATTGCATCTTGTAGCCTTCACCGGCTTTGAGATGTTTGCTGAACTTGTAGGTCCCTAGTTTGTTGTCAATATAATAAACATCAGCGTAAACAGTTACGTCTTGCTCTTTATCTGTTGTGTTCTTGAAGTCAACAGATAGGTTGACATCTTCACCCTGACGATAGCTGGCCTTGTCGGCTGACAAGTCAACAATTGCATCGCCAGATTGTGAAGAAACAACAGATCGAGTTGCGGTTACCTGAGCACTTGTTGCTCGGATAACCCCAGGTCCGTTGCTGGTAGATGATTGGTTTTGGGTTGCATCTTGAGCGTATTTCTCAACAGAATCCGCCGAGGTTGTCGCTGGTGCAGAAGCATCAGACGTTTCAGGCGGTGTTTGTTCAGCGGGATCTTGAAGTTCTGTACTTGAGTCAGGACTTTGTGATTCTTGCTGAGCATTGGGTTTCAGGCTCAAATTGCTCGTGTCCTCTTCCATTGCTGGGCTGATCTCCTTCTCTTGTGACTGGGGCTGCTCAACAGCGGCTTGTGATGTACTAACCACAATGGAAGCCTCATCGGCTACCTTGGCGGTTTGGTTTGCAAGCTCATCTGCATGAGTAGTGCCAGCTGAAACTGAGAGCACCATTCCAAAAGCAAGTAGAAATAACATGCTAGGGAGAGATAGCATTCTGTTATTCACGGCCTTTTTCTCCTTCTAATTTTTTATGATCGAGCGACCTGTTTAAGGTGCTCCAAAATCATAAGTGTATTTTACTGAAAATCTATGAAAACACAACCCTAATACTTGAAAAACACCGACTAATTTCATACCCAAAACCATTTCATTTTTACTGGCTTTGTAAATAAAGAAAAAGCCGAGCCCTGTGAGCTAGCCTTTTCTTTATTGCATAAAACCTAAATCATCAAATTTATTACCATTTTGTTACAAAACGCAAACAATTTAATGATTGGAATAATTTAAATAGCCAAACACTTATTAAATAAGGTTCTTTACGCATTTAGACTCATTAATGGTTTTTACTATCTAAAATAATTGTAACCGGTCCATCATTAACCAAGGACACTTTCATATCCGCTCCAAACTCTCCTGTCTTGACCGGAAGGATTTTTGAAAGGATTTTGTTAAAATCTTGATAGAGTTTTCTGGCTATTTGGGGTGAGGCTGCTTCAGTAAAAGACGGCCGATTTCCCTTTTTCGTATTTGCAAATAAGGTAAATTGGGATACGGAAAGGATTTCTCCTTGGATATCTTGAACCGACAAGTTCATCTTGTCTTCCGGATCCGAAAAGATCCTTATATTAAGGACTTTTCGAGCCAGATAGTTTACATCCTCTGCTTCATCATCAGGACCAATACCAACCAGTAAAAGAAGCCCTTGACCAATAGAAGCGACTGTTTTTCCTCCAATAGTCACCTGAGCTTGACTAACCCTTTGCACTACTATTTTCATAATAATTTAGCAGCCTCCTCCTATAGTTTTAGGTTTGGAATCAGAGAAATAGTTGCAATTTTAACCATTCGTCCGTTTTACGGAATAGACATCCGGAACCACCTTAATCTTGTCTACAACAGTCGTTAAAGTGGTTAAATTCGGAATTTTGAAGCTGACATGGATATTAGCAAATTTCATATCCTTGGTCGGTTGAGCATTGACCGTAGAAATACTCTTGGTCTGGGTTGAAAGGATTTGCAGGATATCATTTAAGAGACCAGAGCGGTTGAGACCGTAAATATCAATTTCGGCTAGATATTCTTGACTGGCTTGGCTAGACCCATCCCATTCGACATCAATCAGTCTTTGCTCATAGCCATCTTGACTTTTGATGTTGTGGCAATCAGCACGGTGGATAGCTACCCCACGCCCCTTAGTGATGTAGCCTTCAATTGGGTCACCGGGAACTGGATTACAGCACTTGGCAATCCGCATTAAGAGACCTGAAGAGCCTTGAATAATGACTCCATTTTCACTCTTAACCTTGAGAACATCCTTATTTTGATGCTTAACTTCACCGCCGTTCATCAATTCATCAGCTTCTGCTTTGGCCTTGGCTCTTTCTTCTTCCCGCCTTTCTTTTTCTGTTAGACGGTTAAAGACGGCAGCTGGACTGATCTCACCAAAACCGATAGCTGCATAGAGGGCCTCTTCACTGCGGGCGCTCATACGGGGCAGGATTTCGTCAATATGCTTCTTATCTAGGTACTTATTGGCGATATAGCCCTGTTCTTGGAAGTAATCAACCAAGAGGTCACGCCCCTTGCTGATGGACATTTCCTTATCTTGATTCTTGAAGAATTGGCGAATCTTATTGCGAGCCTTGGTTGTTTTGACCAGCTTGATCCAGTCGCGGCTAGGTCCAAAGGAATTCTGGTTGGTGACTATTTCAACCACATCTCCGGTTTTGAGCTTGGCTGTCAGAGGGACCATGCGGCCGTTGACCTTGGCTCCGACGGCCTTTTCACCAACTTGGGTGTGAATGGCATAGGCAAAGTCAATTGGACCAGAATCCCTCGGCAATTCCTGAACATCACCCGACGGAGTGAAAACGTAAATCCGAGCAGAGAAGATGTCTTCCTTGACCGAATCAACGAATTCCTGAGCATCCCCATTAGAGCCTGCCTGCAGCTCAACTAGATCCTGAATCCAGTTCATCCCGATAGCAGATTCTTGGGCGTCAACCTTGCCCTTGATACCTTTTTTATAGGCCCAATGGGCAGCAACCCCATATTCGGCCACTTCGTGCATCTCTTGGGTCCGGATTTGAATTTCAATGGGACCCTTGGGACCGTAGACGGTGGTGTGGATGGATTGGTAACCGTTAGATTTAGGGTTGGCAATATAATCCTTGAAACGCCCCGGCATTGGCCGCCAGAGCTCATGAATGTAGCCCAACATGGCATAGACATCGCTAGGCGTATCCATGATACAGCGGATGGCAATCAAATCATAAATCTGATCGAAGCGTTTTTTCTTATCCCGCATTTTACGGTAAATGGAATATATATGCTTAGGACGACCATAAATCTTTCCCTGTAAGCCTTGTTCAGCCGTATAGGCCTTGATCTTTTCCATAATTTCATCAACTAGGCTTTCCCGTTCCCGCCGTTTTTCATGCATCATGTGGGAAATCTTGTAGAATTCTACTTCATTGAGATAGCGGAAAGCCAAATCTTCCAGCTCCCACTTGATGGCACTAATTCCCAAACGATGGGCCAGAGGAGCATAGATTTCCATGGTTTCGCGAGATATACGTTTTTGTTTATCCGGCCGTAAATGTTTTAGAGTCCGCATATTATGAAGGCGGTCAGCTAATTTAACCAGGATAACTCGAATATCCTTGGACATGGCCATAAGCATTTTGCGGTGGTTTTCAGCCAATTGCTCTTCATGGGATTTATACTTGACCTTACCAAGTTTGGTGACCCCATCAACAATCTGGCTAATTTTTAGGCCAAAATCTCTTTCCAAGTCCTCTAAAGTGACCTCTGTATCCTCAACCACATCGTGAAGAAAACCACAGGCAACACTGGTAGCATCCAACTGTAAACCAGCCAAAATCCCCGCAACCTGGATGGGATGAATGATGTAAGGTTCCCCTGACTGGCGTTTTTGTTCTTTATGGGCTTCTGTCGCATAGTCTAAAGCCTTCTGTACCAGTGCTACATCATCATCGGTCATATAGCCTTTGACAAGCTCAATAACTTCTGGCCCACTTAAATTTGGGTTAGTTGCCATATTTCCACCTCTAACTAAAACTTGTATCCGGTCCTAAAATTCTCCCAGATTAGGCTCTGCCAAACCTATCGGAAACTATCTTTAGAGACCTAAGTTGCCTTAATTTTAACACTTTTTGACCTCTAAGAAAAGATAGAAGAAAACCCAAATTATTTTCACAAAAGAAGATGAAAATTTCATTTTGTTTGACTAGAAAGATTTAGGATTTCAAAAGCTTAGAACCCGAGCAAGGGCGACTGATTTCCCTAACAGCTGCAACTATCGGAAGCGGAAAGACTAGCTAAAAAAGAGACTAAAGTTTGATTCCTAGTGCCCATATTTTTATCCCAATAAAATTTAAACCAGTGGCTTTGCTGGCCTTCTTCTATCACTCTCAAGATGCTGATAAAATGGTTTATCAGCCAAGCATGAAGGAGTCAAAAATCGACTGCCTAACAAATCTCATTGGAACCCTACTTGCCTTGACTCATTTCCAAGGCATAGCTGACGGCGCTGAGAGCATAAAGAGGAGCGGTCTCGGTCCGCATGATACGAGGACCCAAGCCTACTTCTAGAGCGCCAAATTCCTTGAAGTCAGCGACTTCTTCTGGAGACACGCCTCCTTCGGGCCCAAAGATAAAGAGAAGCTTGTCACCTGCTTGGATCTGGTTGAGCTCCTTGGCCAGAGTCGTCAACTGTCCCGATTTGGCCGTTTCCTCATAGGCTAGGAAAATCTTATCAAAGTCAGAAAAACAGTCAATAAAGTCAATCTTCTTCTCAAAGAGCTTAACCTGGGGTAGATGGTTACGCTTGGACTGTTGGGCCGCTCCCAGAGCGATTTTCGCTAGCTTTTCTTCCTTTTTTGCCAACTTTTTGCCATCCCATTTAACGACCGACCAATCAGCTGGGAAGGCCCAGATGGCCTCTGCCCCTAGTTCTGCGGCCTTTTGCGTAATCCAATCCAGCTTATCCCCCTTGGGAAAGCCCGAGGCGATGGTGACTGAGACCGGTAGTTCAACATTATCCTCAAGCTCCTTTATCAGCTCCAAGGTTTGCTGAGTCGGATCCGTTACCTTGGCCAAATGTTTAATGCCGTCGTCAAAAACGAGGACAACCTGATCCTTTTCCTTCAGACGCATGACTTGAAACATGTGTTTGGCCGTATCTTTATCTTTAATGGTTAAGAGATTGTCTGGCTGGCCTTTGATAAAATACTGTTGCATCACCGCTCCTTCCTATTATTCTTTTTAATTCCCCAGAGAAGGATGCGGACAAGCCAATAAATGATAAAACCAATTACTAAACCACGGCCAAGAAGAGCTGGCATAATTCCTTGTTCAACCATCTCACCTCCAAAAATGATGACAGCTAGGAAAAGAAGCACTTCTAGAGCAATCCGAATAAAGGTTCTTATTGGTTTGAAATTAATTTCTTCTTTAGGAGTTGGAAGGTATTCTCCCCAATAGTCTTGACTTTGCCACTTTAAAATGGCTGCATAGCCATATTCTACATGAAGTCGAGAAAAAACAACTGTAAACAGAATAAAACATGATAATCCTAAGCCAGCCACCAATGATTCCTTTATTAAAATAGGTGCGAGCATGGTTACGCCGAAAATCAACAACAAAGTGCCTGGTGAAGAGACTGACGAAGCAGCTAGAAAGTTCTTTTGGATGCGCTCTTGGCTCATCCCCTTGGTCAATTCCTTTCGTAGCCAAAATACATTGTAGGCTAGACAGGAAAAGTAAAGCAAACTCCCACCTATCAAGGAAAGCAAAGACCAGCGGGAACCATAAATATCTAACATATTTTTTTCAGCCAAAAAAAGGATAGCAGATAAGATCACTAGAGTCAGATAAAACAAGAAAACAAAGCTTAATTGCCAAAGAGAACTAAATCGCTGATGACGATAGAAGAAGTGTCTTAGAGGAGCAATTGGATTTACCAAAAAAGAAATCGCCATAAAAACAAGACAAATCAATAAAATGATTAAAATCACATCTTGAGGAGGGGTAACACCATAGTAAATCACCGTTAAGGAGTGGAGTAAATAATCAATTCCTGCCAGTGCAAAACCTGCAATCCCTAGCACTAACATTCCCATAGAAGCACGAGTCGCAACTAATGATTTGAAATAATTAGCATTTAGGGTTGTCGCTGACTTTTTTGTCGCCGTCACTTATTTTTAGCCTCCAATCACGCCCGATAGGTCATCGGTCTTTTTGAAAATCAAGGTATTCCACTCGCCTTGAACCATCTGGGTCTCCAGCAAGAAACCACTGCTGTAGGCTGCTTCCAAGACCAGATCCAACTTGTCAGCGATAATCCCTGAAAGAATCAGATAGCCCTGGTCTTTGACCAGACGGTAGGCATCATCAGTCAATTTTACCAAGATATCAGCTAGAATATTGACCACAATAACATCCGCCTCCTGCTGCACGCCCTCCAAGAGGTTGCCCGCAGCCACATGAATGTTGGCCATGTCAGGGTTGAGGTCGATATTTTCCTGAGCCACCCGCACAGCTACATCATCTAGGTCGTAGGCGTAGATGTCCTTGGCCCCGAGGAGGGAGCTGGCAATGGAGAGCACGCCCGAACCGGTTCCAACATCTAGGACAGTCTCACCGCCACGCAGAACCTGCTCCAGGGCGTAGAGACTCATCTTGGTCGTCGGATGGGTACCAGTTCCAAAGGCCATACCAGGGTCAAGCTTGATAATCTTTTCCCCAGCCTCAGCTTGGTAATCCGTCCAAGAGGGAACGATGGTCAAATCATGGCTGATACGAGTTGGTTGGTAATACTTCTTCCAATTTTCCGCCCAGTCTTCCTCAGCCAATTCATGGCTAGATAGGTCGGTCTGACCCGTCTTTAAGCCAAATTCTGGCAAGTGCTGGATAGCCTGATTGACCTGATCCTTGATTGCCTCAATATCCATAGAATCAGGGTAATAGGCCGTAATTTTTACCGTCTCAGACTGCACGACTTCCGGAAAGAGCTCGCCATACTTGCCAACAGGCCTCAGATAGTCGGCACTATCCTCAATAGCCACACCCTGACTACCCGATTCTACCAAAATATTGGCAACCGCCTCCTGGGCCTCACGATTGACCGCCACTGTCAACTCTTGCCACTTGTCCATGATAAACCTCCTAGAAATCCAAACGCCAACAAGCCTCTAAACTGCAACCTGCCAAACGCCCTTAAAGCTTTAATTTACAGTATGTTCATTATAGCATAGATGGGGGAGAGGAGATATCGCTGAAGTGATTGTACTCTTTCCCCATCTCCCTATTCAGGATTTCATATTATCAATGGCTCAATCTCCAATGTAACAAAATGATTGTGGTGCAACTCTGATGCTAGAGTCAAACTCTGATAACTCTAACGGTTTTTCGTAGCGTATAAATTTTTCTATTTTTATAGCAAAACCACTCTCTTTGTCTTTAAAGTAGTCATAGAAAAATTCTTCTGTAATTCCAGAAAATCTTTTGGTATTATCCCAAAGTTGATCAATACTTTCTTCTATAATATCAGCTATTTCAAATTCACCTACAACTTTCCCATATGGCTTAGTTGCATAAACTACGATAGACGAAACGTCTGAACGTTTGAACACTTTTTTTCTGTATTCAAATTTTTTTCTTCCTTCAATTATTTCTTCAACAAATTCTGGCTTAATTGATAATAAAGCTTTCATTTATTTCACCCATTTCTAAAACTTTGTTGAACTGATTATCCGTTAAAGAGAGGTAACCAAAATAATTATTTCTATCAAGTCCAACTTGTTCAATTAATTTTTTTCTGATAATCCGTTTTTGTAGAGGTGCATTATATAGCATCTTAATGATATAAGGATAACGATTATTATTCCAAAACTTAATCAATTCACTCTCAGAAAAGATTGTACCCTTTCCACAATACCGAAGGAAATCTTCCAATGAACTAAACTTATCTATATTTATAACTTCAAGAACTGTACAGATTGAAGTTGCAACAGAACTGTATTCTGCGGATTTCCCATTTTCAGATGTTCGATATATAACGACTAAATCTCCTGAATTCATATTCAGAACACCCTGCATTTTACAAAGGTAGACTTTTTCACTTGTATTTGTAAAAGATAGATCTTCCACTAAGTGGTTTCGTTCGGTGTGTAACCTTGAGAAAGGAAATAATTTAGTATGGAAATTAGGATGAATTCCTAATAGATACTTTTGTGTATTTCCTGATAGATTGAATCTTGGAAAATCCTTATACAGATTATCGAAAACCGTTAAATCTTTAAAATAGACTAATTCCCCATTACTTTTGCATCCCCATTGTCGAAAACCAAATCGCTCAAAAAGCCTTCTTAATCTTTCTTGCTTTGAAAATAATGTAACATAAGTAAAATCATGACCTTCATTTATCATCTTCCTCAAAATAATACTTAAAAAGCGCTGTCCAAGGACTGTTCCATGAGAATTAATTTTAAATGTTCCAATTTTTAAACGGCGTCTCTCATTAAAGAAAGGATTAATGCTGCTATCTGCTTCATATTCATCCTTAAGATAAAGAAATCCCAATAACCGATTTTGATCTATCAATACGTAAGCTTCCTCATTGGATTTCCGATAGAGCCAATCATCAAATCCATCATAATCATCTCTCAACGAATTAAAAAAAGGATCCTGAAAATTTAAAGTTCCTATTGGAACTTTTTGAATTACATCATTTTTCATGAGTTTCCTCCATAATTTTTCTACCTACAATATATTATTCATAATTTGATTTTTCCTTACAACTAAGTTTCTAATACCTCGGATACCCGTACAACTCAGTCTCTTCCAGCTCTGCTCTGCCATTTTCAAAAGCTTCCTTATCCCAATGGAGGCTGAATTCTTGGATGCTGTCATCTGTCAGGAAGTCCATAAGGTCGCTGAGGCCCTCGGTCACAACCTCATTGAGGGTTTGGGCGAAATAGGCCAGAAATTCTCGGGACAGGCCCTTCTTGGGCTGGTAGGGAATGGCTACTAAGTAGTCCTCTGGAGCAAAGGTTGACTTTTGGGGATTGTAGAAGATGACATAATCCTCAAAGAGGACATCCTGGTCGGAACTTTCTCCCTGGTCATCGACAGTTTCGACGGCAGCGATATTCTGTGCCTCAAGGGCAAAGGCTACCTCGACAGCGTGGTTTCGCTTGTCCCAATCCATGGCGAAATCATAGTCAAAATGCTGCTCCAGCTCCTCCTCCAGAACCGATAAAAATCCGTACTTAGCCATCTGCTCTCCTTCTTGCTTGTTGCTTTTTGTGTTACAATAATTCTATCATAAAAATCTACGATTAAAAGGAGCTGTATGCTATGACAGCAAATCTAGCCTTACGAATGCGGCCCAGAACTATAGGTGAGATTATCGGCCAAAAACACCTGGTCGGTCCAGGTAAAATTATCCGCCGAATGATTGAGGCCAATATGCTTTCTTCCATGATTCTCTACGGTCCGCCAGGAATCGGCAAGACCTCCATCGCCTCGGCCATAGCGGGGACGACCAAGTTTGCCTTTCGCACCTTTAATGCCACAACCGACAGCAAGAAACGCCTGCAGGAAATCGCCGAGGAAGCTAATTTTTCCGGCGGTCTGGTTCTCATGCTGGATGAAATCCACCGCCTGGACAAGACCAAGCAAGACTTTCTTCTACCTCTTCTGGAAAACGGCAAGATCATCATGATTGGAGCGACAACCGAGAATCCCTTCTTCTCCGTTACGCCTGCCATCCGCTCTCGGGTGCAGATTTTCGAGCTGGAGCCTCTGTCCAATGACAATATCAAGACGGCTATCCAGCGGGCCATTTCTGATAAGGAGCGGGGCTTTGACTTTGAGGTCAGTCTGGATGAGGAGGCCTTGGATTTTATTGCAACGGCTACCAATGGCGACCTGCGTTCGGCCCTCAATTCCTTAGATTTGGCCGTCATGTCCACTCAGGCCGATGACCAGGGACTACGGCATATCACTCTGGACACGGTGGAAAATAGTCTGCAAAGGTCCTACATTACCATGGATAAAAATGGCGATGGCCACTACGATGTCCTATCCGCCCTGCAAAAATCCATCCGTGGTTCCGATGTCAATGCCAGTCTTCACTATGCCGCCCGCCTGATTGAAGCTGGTGACCTGCCCAGCCTAGCCCGCCGTCTAACTGTGATTGCCTATGAAGATATTGGCCTAGCCAATCCTGATGCTCAAATCCATACCGTAACTGCCCTAGAGGCTGCTCAAAAGATTGGTTTTCCTGAAGCTAGAATTCTGATTGCCAATGTCGTAGTTGATTTGGCCCTATCACCCAAGTCCAATTCTGCCTATCTGGCCATGGATGCTGCCCTAAGTGATTTACGGAAATCAGGTAACCTCCCTATTCCTCGCCATTTACGTGATGGTCATTATCAGGGCAGCAAGGAATTAGGCAATGCTCAGGTTTATCTCTATCCCCATAATTATCCAAAAAAGTGGATTAAACAGCAATACCTGCCCGACAAACTTTTAGGGTCCGATTATTTTTCGGCAAATGAAACTGGAAAATATGAGCGCGCTTTAGGGGCAAATAAGGAGCGAATTGACAAGCTTTCTGACTAAATCACGAAAATTTTACTAAAAAAAGCAATTTTCCCCCTTGAAAATATTTTCAAAAATGGTATGATAGGAACATAAAACTGCTGTGGTATACGAATCCACATCACTGTGTTGACCGACTAAATCTTTGTATTTTGGGAAACATAAGTCTTCTTGCAGTATGCAAGCCGTCTCACACGGAAGCAACTAAGCAAGAGCGAGTTACCCACCTGCTTTAACCTGCGGGTTCAATACAAAACGTGGATCATCGGTACCAATACAGCTCTTTCTCCTTCCTTAGCTCAGTTGGTAGAGCAGTGGACTCTTAATCCATGGGTCGTAGGTTCGAGTCCTACAGGGAGGATAATCTTGACATGTGAAAGCCTATGTGAATGGGCTTTTTATTGACTAGGGGTTTATGATGAGAAGAAGAATAATTTTGCTGATATGCCTCTTGGCATCCAGCAGTTTTTTGGTAGCTTGTACCCCCCAAAATCAGTCGAAATCAGCTCAATCGAGCACTTCAAGTTCGACAGACGATGGAGGTAAGTCTAACGCCAAAGGAAAAGAATACGAAAACCGGCACCCTACTGATTTACCTAAGGATGCTGACTCTGCAAAGACAGATAAGATTTATGCAACGGATGGTAGTGAGATTTATTATGAAGGGTCCAATTCAGGGCTAAGCGCTTCTGCCCCTGATTACAAAGGATACACGGCTGACAAGGTCAAGCAAGTTCTCGGTCGTCCCGATCTTACCATCCGGAACAGCTCAGATATTATTGATGCTTTAAAGCAAGAAGAACCTCAGCGTATTATTAGCCTGTTCAAAAACAGTGATATCACCCGTGAGGAGGCTCGTGCTTTCGCCTGGAAGGCAGTTGACTTTGCCCTTAATAATACTGGCGGCTATTACATCTATTATTATAAGCAAAAAAACATTATCCTTTTGTTCAGCGCAGCTAATAACACCTTGGTCTACGTGACTCCCAATCCTACCTATGTCTATTGGCGATAATTGTTTGATAATTTATAAATCCCATCAGGGATTTTTTTGTTAATAAAAATAATATTGCCCAAGCCAGACAAATTTCGCATGAGCGGGGCCACAAGGTAGCGGAGTTTAGCATAGCAAATAATTCGAAATCTAGTTTGTGCTCTCCAAAATAACAATGGCCTGACCATTGACCTGACAGGGGTTTCTGCCAGAAGGCAGATCTTGAGTCCTTTTTAGTTAGATTAGGCTCTTGGGAGCCAGGCAGTTGTTAGGTAAGAGTCTCCTTTAAAAATCAACCGCCAAATTTTCAGAATTTTTGGTATAATAGAGGCTAAACGAAAAGGAATGGAGACTATCATGACTGCACAAAAAATGACTGCTCAAGAAATTATTGCCTATATCGGAAATGCCCAAAAGAAAACCAATGTCAAGGTAACTTTTGAAGGACAATTGGCTGGAACCGTCCCAGCATCTGTTACTAAATTAGGCAATATTCTCTTTGGCGACTGGAAGGATATCCAACCTCTCCTCGTTAATTTAACCGAAAATAAGGACTACGTGGTTGAACAAGATGGCCGTAATTCCGCTGTTCCCCTTTTGGACAAGCGAAATATTAATGCGCGGATTGAGCCAGGGGCTATCATCCGCGACCAAGTAACTATTGACGATAATGCGGTGGTCATGATGGGGGCCGTTATCAATATTGGTGCCGAAATCGGAGCTGGTACCATGATTGACATGGGGGCTATATTAGGTGGCCGCGCAACTGTTGGTAAAAACAGCCACATCGGGGCTGGTGCTGTCCTAGCTGGTGTCATTGAGCCCGCTTCTGCTGACCCCGTTCGCATTGGCGACAATGTCTTGGTTGGTGCCAATGCAGTGGTTATCGAAGGGGTTCAGGTTGGTAATGGTTCTGTCGTTGCCGCCGGTGCCATCGTTACTCAGAATGTCCCTGAAAATGTTGTGGTTGCTGGTGTTCCAGCCCGTGTCATCAAGGAAATTGATGCCAAGACCCAACAAAAAACTGCCTTGGAAGATGCCCTGCGTAACCTCTAAGACTGATGATGGAGAGAGTTGTCCACTCTCTTTTCTTATGTAATCTTATATCCTAGCTATTGAATGACAGCACTTGCCAAATTTGATACCAGCTTAGGCTTGACGCCGCCTTCTATAACCATAACCTGCAATGAAAGGACCTGTTTTCATGTTAGATTTAATTAAAATCCGTCGAGACCTCCACCAAATTCCTGAAATCGGCTTAGAAGAATATCAAACACAAAAATACCTTTTGGAAAAAATTGCCATAATCACTCAGGGCAAGGACTTTGTCGAGCAAAGAACCTGGCGGACTGGTATCTTAGTCTTTTTGCATGGTACTGCTCCCCAAAAGACAGTGGGTTGGCGAACAGATATTGATGCCCTACCCGTTGAGGAAGATACCGGCTTGAACTTTGCTAGTCAGCATGAGGGGCGGATGCACGCCTGTGGTCATGATATCCACATGACGACTGCCCTCGGGCTCCTAGATGTTCTGGTACAGAAGCAACCAAAAAACAACCTACTCTTTCTCTTCCAACCAGCTGAGGAAAATTTGGCTGGCGGTAAGCTAATGTATGAGGAAGATGCCTTTGGTGATTGGAAACCAGATGAATTTTACGGTCTCCACGTTCGACCCGATTTAAAGGTCGGTGATATTGCTACCAATACGCATACTCTTTTTGCTGGCACCTGTGAAACCTTGATAACCTTCAAAGGAACTGGTGGTCACGCTGCTTTCCCACACAAGACCAATGATGCCCTGGTCGCTGCAGCCTATTTTGTGACCCAGGTGCAAACTATTGTCAGCCGCAATGTTGATCCCATTGAGGGAGCGGTTGTGACCTTTGGCTCCCTACATGCTGGCACCACCAATAATGTTATTGCTGAGGAAGCCAAGCTGCATGGTACCATCCGCACCCTAACTCAGGAAATGAACCTGTTGACCCAGAAACGTTTGCAGGAAATTGCCAAAGGGGTTGCTCAATCCTTTGAGCTAGAGTTGGATGTGGAGCTCATCCAAGGAGGCTATTTGCCAGTTGAAAATAATCCTGAACTCGCCAAGGACTTGATGACCTTCTTCGACCAGGAAACGGATGCCAACCTGATTGACATTCTTCCTGCCATGACCGGTGAGGATTTTGGTTACTTGCTCCATAAAATTCCCGGCGTCATGATTTGGTTGGGGGTTGATTCTGATTATCCACTGCACAGTCCCAAAATGAATCCAAAGGAAGAGGTTCTTCCGTTCGCGGTTGAAGCTATCAGCAAATTCTTGAACTATCGTGCAAACTGAGACTATTCACTTGAAGGAGCGGATTTTTTTGGTTAAATCTGTCAATTCACAGGAAAAATGGTAAGATAAGGGCATGTTAAAAAAAGAAATTCGGCAAACAATTTTAAGACAGTTAAAGGCTCAAGACAAGGAGCGTAAAGCTGAGATTGACAAGTCTTTACTGGAGCAAGTTTTGACTAGTCCAGAGTACCGAGAGGCTCAAACTCTGGCGACTTATCTGGCTTTTGACTTTGAATACAATACCCAGGCTCTAATTAACCAAACTAAGAAAGACGGAAAAGTCGTTTTAGTGCCAAAAACTTACCCTAAAAGTCGGATGATTTTTACGGAATACATTCCAGATGAACTAGAAATGACCAAATTTGGTATCTGGGAGCCAAAAAGTGACCAGGCCTTTAACAAGGATAAGATTGATCTCATCCACGTCCCAGGACTAGCCTTCAATAACGAAGGCTTCCGGATCGGCTTTGGGGCCGGTTTTTACGACCGTTACTTGGAAGATTTTCAAGGTGAGACGATTAGCACCATCTATCCCTGTCAAGAAATTGATTTCCAAGCTGACTCTCATGATATCCCTGTAAGAAAGGTCTTCACCTATGCTCAAAGATTTTAAAAAATATCCGGCGACCTATGTCTTGCTTGCTCTTACTCTGGTAGTTTTCCTGGCTCTACAGCTTGTTTACTTCGGCCAGGCCACAAGCTCGCTTGCCATCTATCATTTTGGGGGGATGTTTGGGCGAGCGATCCAATATGATCACAGTCAAATCTGGCGACTAGTTTCCCCCATTTTTGTTCATATCGGTTGGGAGCATCTAATTTTTAATGGGGTTACCCTCTATTTCGTAGGTCGTATTGCCGAGGATCTCTGGGGGGCAGGAAAATTTCTCCTCCTCTATCTCCTTGCTGGGCTGATGGGGAATGCTGCCACCCTCTTCTTCACACCGACTGTGGTTTCGGCAGGAGCATCAACCTCCCTCTTCGGACTCTTTGCAGCGGTTGTCATTGTTGGTTATATTGGTAATAATGCTGTCCTCAAGCAAGTCGGTCGGCAATTCTTAATCCTTATTGCACTAAATCTGGCCTTTAACCTGATGGACCTCCTATCTGGCCATCCTAGTATCAGCATTGTGGGCCATCTTGGTGGGCTCCTTGGTGGTGGTCTTACGGCCCTTTTCCTTCCAATGAAACGCTACCGTTCTGGAATTCCTGTCAGTCTAAAAATTACTGCCCTCGTTGCCTATCTGGTCTTTGCTATCGGTATGGTCTTCTTGTCAATTTCCTAAAAGCTGGCACTGACCGGTCTGTGAGCCTATCTTCTTTCAACGAGATATCTATTTATCGGTAATATTATGAAATTTTTAATTCCTACAGCAAAAGAAATGCAGGTCAGAGAGCAAGGTAACTACCTGGATCTCACCGCCAAAAGTCAGGCTATCTTAGAGGTCTTAGCTCAAGCCAGTCTGGCTGAACTCGAGAGAATTTATGCAATCAAGCCGGAGGCTGCTAAAAAAGAAGCCAATCGGCTAAGGTCTTTACAGGGAAGGCAAGTCCTTAGTTACTCGGCTTTAACACTTTTCAACGGTCTTATGTATCGTCAGATTGACAGAAACTTGACCGATCTTGATAAGAAGTTTACAAGAGAACATGTCTTTATTACCTCTGCTTTTTACGGGATTATCAATGCTTTGGATGGCATTGCCGAACATCGTCTCGATTTCAACTGTAAAGTTATGGTTGACGGTCAGTCTCTGAAAAATTACTGGCGGCCAGCTTATGATGATTTCATTCAGTCAATTCCTGAGAACGAGCCCATCATCTCCCTTTTGTCTAGTGAATTTGAATCAGTTTTCTCACCTAAATTAGCTAGGTCTCTTATCAGACTAGTTTTTCAAGAAAAAAGGAAGGCAAGCTCAAGACCCATTCCACCATCTCTAAAAAAGGACGCGGTCAGCTCTTGAATCAGATTATCAAGCAAAAGATTGCTACTATCCCGGCTCTAAAAGAATTGGAATTCGCTGGCTTTTCTTATCGCTCCGACCTATCAAACGATAAGCGTTTAGTCTTTGTAAAAACTGTATAATATACTTTGAAAATTAAATGTCCTGACACCCTGACGGGCAAAGAAAATCTATAATTTTTAGAGAAACTCAATTTGCTTGAGTAGTCCACGCGGTCTATCTAGGCCTTCCTTATGGCCCCATCAAGGCCGTTTCCTCTGTACTACATCACTTTTTAAAATCACTGGAGGTTGCTACGAATGGCCGACTTTCTCCTTCCTAGATTTATAATTTCTAAAGCGTATGAATGTTAATGGATATACCTAATACCTATATAAAAAGCGTAAAACTGTCAAAAGTTTTACGCTTTTCTTTTTGAATAGTTCAAATCTTTTCGATCGCTTTCGGAATTCCTAGAAAGCCCCTATATGAGATTATTGCGACTGACCTGCTCGAAACTGGTCTGACCATCATTGAGCTTTTCCCAAATGACAACCTGGTCTTGGTCCAGGGATTTTTTGACATCAATAATTCGTTGATTGGATGAGCCACGGAACTGAAGCATCAAATTCTTCTTCTTGATGTCGAAACGGCCATCCACTAAGATGTCAACAAGATTCAATAATTCCAACTTGTCTGGTGTTTCCAGCATCAGCTCTTCCCAGGTGTAGCCTGTCCAAGACCAGATGTCCTTTGCTGGTAATTCCTTGCGAATCCGTTTAACTAATGGCAACAAAATGCCTGTGTTAAGGAAGGGCTCGCCTCCCAATAGGGTCAACCCTTGCACGTAAGGCTGAGCCAAATCAGTTATAATTTGTTCTTCAAGTTCTTGGGTGTAAGGAATTCCTGCCCTAAAAGACCAAGTTGCCGCATTATAGCACCCTTCACAATGAAACATGCAGCCACTGACATAGAGGGAATTTCTGACCCCTTCGCCATCAACAAAGTTGAAAGCCTTGTAGTCAATAATTCGACCCTGACTCAGTTCCTCTGCCTTCCATTCCTGTGGTTTTGGATTATTCATCTCTCTTTTCTCCTACTTCTATCCAATAGCGTTCTACGCCATCAACTATCGTGTCAAGAACACCACCATTAGCGAGAATAACTGCTCGACTGGCTGGGTTATTACTATGGCAGGTCACTAGGGCTTGCTTGATATTCTTAGCTTGACAGACCTGTAAAGCTCTTGACAACATCTCTTTAGCATAACCCTTTCCCCTTTGGCTAGGTCTGACTGAGTAGCCAATATGACCACCTACCTTGGACAAGGCAGGGTTGAGGCGTAAACGAAGGCTGAGGAAGCCCAAGGCCTGACCGTTATCAGCAAATGCCAGAAATTGTATGGCTGGAACCCAGTTGTCTGCTAAGTTCAAGCTTAGCTCGGTCGCTTGGTTTTGCTCCAGCCAAGCCTTGTAATCAAAGTTCTGACTGTCCCAAAAACCACCAGCATGGGATGAATCTTCTCGCTCAAATTCTGCTATTAAATCTAAAACTGCTGCCTTGTCAGCCAGCCTAGGCCGTCGCAACTCCATAAGCTCTCTTTTCCATCTTATAGTCAATGAAAATCAAAAGTTCCCGAGTCAACGAACTGCAGACAGTACTGATGTAGGGCAAAGTGAGTTAACGATGCGATCTTTTGATTTACAAAGGGTATTAATAGGAAAGAGCTGGGCGGACCCAACTCTTTAGCCATCTATTTCTTTTCTTTTTGAGCCTGCTTCAAGAGGGCCTGAACTCGAGCCTTGCGGCTGGTCTGGCTACCTTTGGAGTTCTTCTCATGATAACGCTCCACCTGAGCCTGCCCCTTATAGTCTAGCTGAAACTTTCCCATATCTAGACGCCTCGTCCTTCCTTATTTTGAAATCAATGATTTCTCTTGCAGATAGTAACGCACCAATTCGTCAACAATTTCATCGGGATGATGACGACGAATATTATTGCGGGCATTATTATGACGAGGAATATAGGCGGGATCGCCACTGAGAATGTAACCGACAATCTGATTGACAGCATCATAGCCAATCTCATTAAGTGAGCGGGAAACCGTCATCAGGTCATCCTTCAAGGTTTTGGCATCCTCATCTAGCTTGAAAAGAACTGTATCGCTGGTAAAATTCTTATCTCCTGCCATCCTTGCTCCTTTTTCTTGAACACGTCAACGACTTGGTGGAAAAAGCAGTTTAATCGAAATAGTTCCGACTAACCTCGCTTCCCATTTCCAAGCACGGGTTAAAAAATCTACTGCATTTTTAGCCTTCGAGTCGTTTGACGGCTTTCTATTTATTGCTTATTTATCTTAGGCCTCGTGCTGTCCTGGGTTATTAATGGTTGAGCCATTCATGTGTTTCACACGAGCGGAAATTTCCTTGTGACGACCATTAACCATTGGACGTGCTTGAGGATTACCGAGGTAGCCACAGGTCCGTTTAACGACATCTACGGTCTTAGGATCGGTGTTGCCACAATTTGGACACATAAAGCCACGTTCTGTTGGGGTAAAGTCCCCTTCAAAACCACACTCATAACATTTATCAATTGGGGTATTGGTGCCTAGGTAACCAACACGGTCATAGGCATAGTCCCATACAGCCTCCAACGCCTTAGGATTTTGCTGCAGAACTGGATATTCACAATAGTGAATGAAGCCTCCTGATGCACCCAATTCTGGATAGTCTTTTTCAAAATCTAGCTTTTCAAATGGCGTTGGGTTCTTGCGGACATCATAGTGGAAGGAATTAGTATAGTATTCCTTATCGGTAACGTCCTTGACCTTACCAAATTTTTCAGTATCCAGACGACAGAAGCGGTCGGTCAAGCTTTCTGATGGTGTTGAATAGATAGAAAAATGGTAATCATATTCATCTGACCAAGCTTCAACCAATTTCTTCATTTGACGAATGATATCCTTGGTAAATTCCTTGGCCTCTGGATTACCTTCCCACTCACCACCGTAAAAGACAGTCGCCACTTCGTAAAGGCCAATATAGCCCAGAGAAACGGTCGCCCGGCGATTTTTAAAGAGGTCGTCAACATTGCCAGTCTTACTGAGCCGCTTACCGAAGGCTCCATATTGATAGAGAATTGGAGCATTGGCTGGGCTGGCCTCTTTAACCCGACCCACGCGGTAAACTAAGGCATCCTTGGCGATTTGCATCCGTTCTGCAAAAATATCCCAAAACTTATCCATATTTCCTTGGGATTCCAAGGCGATTCTTGGCAGGTTCACGGTAACGACTCCCAGGTTCATCCGGCCAGAATTGATTTCTTGGCCATTTTCATCCTTCCAACCTTGAAGGAAAGAGCGACAACCCATAGGAGCCTTGAAAGAACCCGTCAAATCAATGATTTTATCATAGGAGAGAACGTCTGGATACATGCGTTTGGTGGCACATTCCAAAGCCAGCTGCTTAATATCGTAGTTAGGTGCCCCTGGTTCTAGGTTAAGTCCCCGCTTGAGGGTGAAAATCAACTTAGGGAAAATAGCTGTCCGATGTTCGCTACCCAGACCCTTGATGCGAATTTGCAAGATGGCCCTTTGAATTTCCCGTTCAAACCAGGAAGTTCCTAATCCAAAACCTAGGGAAGTAAATGGGGTTTGACCGTTTGAGGTAAAGAGGGTATTGATCTCGTATTCTAGACTTTGCATGGCATCGTAGATGTCCTTCTTGGTCTTAGACCGAGCATAATCCTCTTGCTTGTCCTCAGCTACCCATTCCTTGGCATCTTTGAGATGCTTTTGGTAATTGAGCTCCGCATAAGGAGCCAAGAATTCATCAATCCGGTCAGCTGTACAGCCACCATATTGGCTGGAAGCTACATTGGCAATAATTTGAGAAATCTGGGCAGTCGCTGTCTGAATAGACTTGGGACTTTCAACCTCAGCATTGCCAATCTTAAAGCCATTGGCCAACATACCCGTGAAGTCAATCAAGCAACAGTTGGTCATTGGCGTGTAAGGGCTGTAATCCAAATCGTGGAAGTGGATATCCCCCTTTTGATGAGCATTAGCGACATGAGGCGGCAACATTTTCAGACCGATGGACTTGCCAACGATACCAGCTGTCAAGTCCCTTTGCGTATTAAAGACATCGCTGTCCTTATTGGCATTTTCATTGACAACGGTTTGGTCCTTGTTAATCAACTTATCAATGGTAAAGTTGATGTCTGTCGCTTGCGAACGAGCAAAATCCCTTTGCGTACGGTAGTTGATGTACTCTTGGGCAATAGCGTACTCGTTGGCGTTGAGCAGTTCATGCTCAACAATGCTCTGAATTTCGTAAATCTTGATATCTGCCATAAAGCGATTGGCGATTTCAGCGACGATTCGGTCACAAATGCCTTTTAATTTGGCTTCCATCAGGGGAGACATATTAGAGACATTTTGGCTGGCCTTAATCAGAGCTTGATAAATCTTGTCGCTATCAAAAGGAAGGCGACGGCCATCACGCTTAATAACAGTAATTTCAGGATCGGTTACGATAAATTCTTTTTCTAGTGTAATCATTCTTTCCACCTCGGAGACCATTATAACACAAGGGTAAAAAAAATCAATATGTTGTGGCTATATTTTTTGATAACCACAACATATTGATTTTATGAATGAAATTACTTCTTCTGATAAAGGGTGAAATGGTCGCTATTATCTAGAGAAATTTTCTTATAATTCGATTTCAAGAAGCTAGAAACTTCACTTGGAATTTTTTCAGACTTATTAACAACAACATACCTAGCCTTGGCTTGCAGAACATCGTCATTGCGTTTTTGGCTGTTGGTTTTGGTACTAGTGTTCACCACTGGATTGGGAAATTGCGAGGTTGACTGTAAACCAGTATCTAGATAAATTTTTGACGACTTATCCCAGACATAAATAATTGAACTATCACTCGTATTCGCCTTTAAGTAGTTGGAGATATTTTTTCGCTCACGATTGGTATTTACAGACAATACACCGAGAACAATCGGAGTTGCGATTCCCACAATCATCACCAAAACAGGAAGTTGAAAATGTCCCTTGGCAAAGGTTGCCCAGTAGCTCCCTTGTGACTCGTGGGTTGTCCGTTTCCGACGGTGTGTTCTTCCTGTTTCCTTTTGATTCCCATCAGCGCCTTCATTAATCCTATCATTGATTACTAGGGCTGTTAAAATTAAGCCAAAGGGCAGAGCTAGAAGTAAGGAAAAGACAAAGTAGGACTGTGAAAAAATCCCTATAATCAGGCTAAAAATTAGCGTGAAGAAAGACAGCCACTTAACAGTCTTGAATTCCAACACCCGTCCTAGATGACCGAAGAAACCAAACAATCCTAAGAGAAGACCAGAACCAGCCAAGACAAGGATTTGGTAGGGCAGGGTAATGAGTAGGGAGTCGCTTCCGACCGCAAACACTTTGAAGTTGTAAAAGAGAGCTTGGGTGACATAGTCTGACAGGTTCCCCATATTGAGAACAAAGAAACCTACCGTATAATAAACGAGAATGGCTCCAAAAATCATACAGAGCAGTTGATAGAAACCACGCGCAAAGTGACGTTGGAGAAAATTATAAATCCCGATGATAATAAAGGAGAGTCCCCAGAAAATCAGACTGCGAGGATCAATCAGGGCCGCCAAGGTCCCAAAAAAACCGTAAATTATAAAGGCCTCATCGTTAATATGACCCGCAAAATACTTGGTCAAAAACCACAGGGCATTGAGGATAAAAGGAAAAGCCCATTGAATAGGGTAGAGCCCACCGAAACCTAGCGCCAGATTCAAGAGGTAGAAGATGGCCGTGAAGGTCATCCCAATATCTGTTTTACTAGTCAGGAAGCTAATAATTTTATAGAAATAAATTCCCGACATGTAGAAGGCTAGGAATTCTACCACCATTAGCCAAAGACTAGAACCCAAAAAGTAACTAAGAGCAATCAGAGCATAGAAAAGAAAGCCACCTGTCGCAAAAGTATCCAGATAGGGAAGATGCCCATGACTCATCATCTGACCCGTATAGAGATGAACCATCTGGGTTGGATTAGCAAAGTCAGTAAGCAAGGGATTGGCAACTGAGGTTAAGCCCATTACTAGACTAAATAAAAATATGTAAAAGCGACGATTGCTAGCAACCGCTATGCTATAAGAGGTTCTTGCTTTGGCCTTAGTTGGTCGGCTATTAGCTGACTTTACTTCATCAGCTTGACGACGACTATAGGTTATATGCTCTTCTTGTTTGTTAGCCACTATGGTTTCTCCTTGGTAAAAAGCTATTGAGAAAATCATTTCAACGGTTTTGGTTGTCTAAATAATCCCTTCTAGTATATCAGAATTTAGTCTTTAGTCAATTTTCTAAGGATATGAACATAGGCTAAAATATCTCTAAAACGATGAAGTTTTCGCTGACGATAAGCTGCCAAAAATTTTTGCTCTATCAGTGTCAAATCTCTTTCCTGCATAAATTGCCCTCCACCTATTTATCCGTAAATAGTCTGGGTGGAAAAGAAAAAGCTGAGCAAAGATTTTACTATTAAACACTTTGTTACAATTGATTGCGATGCGACAGAGTCATCCAGCTATAAAAACAGAGCCCCTGCGGAAGGAGCTCTATCAATAGTATTTAGCTTATTCTTCATCAAGGAAGCTGTTGAAGACTTCTTCAATCATGTCCCATTCAGCATCTGAATCTTCTGGGATTGGTTGCAAGTCGCCTTCTGTACCGTCTTCATTTTCTGTAAATGAATAGGCCTGGATTTCAATTTCGCCGTTATCATCTTCTTGTGCACCAGCTGGTACCAAGAGAACATAGTTTTTACCAAATTCTTCCCGGCCATCAATAGTCAAAAGAATCTCAAACAGGGTTTCATTTCCTTGCTCATCAACCAGGGTAATTACCTCATGGTCGTGATTGTGTTCGTGTGCCATATCTCTTCTCTCCTCTAAAACATACGATCTAAATAATTTTGTAAAATCAGCTGGGCCGCTAATTTATCAATAACTTTTTTGCGTTTGCCTCGACTGACATCTGCTTGCTCAACCAGCATTCGCTCGGCCTGTACAGTTGTTAGTCGTTCATCCTGATAATCCACCGGAATCCCGAATAAATCAGCAATCTTTTCTCCATAAGCCTGACTGGCTTCAACACGTGGACCGCTGGTATTATTCATATTCTTTGGCAGGCCAACAACAAACTTCTCGACCTTATAGTGCTTGACCAACTCTCCCAAACGCTCAAAACCAAACTCTTCTTTGGCCTCGTTAATCGGAATAATTTCTAAGCCCTGGGCCGTAAAACCAAGAGGGTCGCTGATAGCAACACCGACCGTTTTAGACCCAACATCTAGTCCCATCAGTCTCATTAAACGTCAATTCCATTTCCTTTGAGGTAAAAACGAACTAATTCCTCAACAATTTCATCACGTTCATATTTACGGATTTTATTGCGGGCATCGTTATAGCGGGGAACATAGGCAGGGTCCCCACTCAAAACATAACCAACAATCTGATTGATTGGATTATATCCTTTATCATTCAATGAACGGTACACGGCTGTCAAGGTATCACTAATTTCTTGTTTACTTCCATCATCAAGATTGAAACGGACTGTTTCATCTGTAAATCCCATGCTTGCACCCTCTTTCTATTATGAGCAATTTGTGCTATTATATCTTATTTTCCTTATCTTTTCAATGAAAAGTCACCCTAAAGTCCTACTCAAGGGCAACTTCTTCAATCATCTTTTTGATTGAACATCACTAGAAGTTTTTGAATTCTCAAAAACTTAATTATCAACTTTTTTAGCACCAGATTGGGCCAGTTTCAAAATATATTCCAGTGGTGTATTATTCTTAACAGCTGTAAAGTTGATTCCTAGGCCACTCTTTTGCGATAATTTGTCAACATCTGCTTTGGTCATATCAAAGTTCACGTCCACTTTGAGGTGATAGTCTTGTGACAAATCAAGATTAACCGTTACCCCTGGGGTATTTTTTAAATCTTGGATGAAGCTATCTTTCTCCCACTCTTCGAGGAGAGTTTTTTGACCTCATTAAAATCCAAACCCTCAGCTGCCTTTTTGACATCCTCAGAAAGGGGTTCATCAATATTGAGTTTGATGGATTTGTATTTATCGCCATCGTAATCAATGGTTTGCTTAACAGTCACTGTCACGCCATCATCCAAGGTCGTATACTGCATGGTCTTCTTACCAGAGACGCCCTTGACCTCATGCGAAGACTCCTTCTTGCTGCTTTGACTGGTTGAGTCAGATTTAGAGTTTGAGCTAGGACGGCTAGTATTCGAGCAGGCAGCCAAGCTGAGAAGTAGGAGGGAGGCTAGCATAAGCGTATAAATTTTTCTTTTCATGATTGTTCCTTAATCATCTATTTACCCCGAAACTCCGAACTCACTTCTAGCAGGGCTCGGGGCTGTTTTTTATTCTTAGGGATATTATAGCTTATTTTAAGATTAAAAAAAGGGCATTCACCCTTCTTTTTACTTTTTTATAAAGATAATAGGTCCCCCGACAGCCGAGTTCCATCCATTAGAAGGAGCTCCAGTCGGTAATCCATCAAGCTGTCAGTCACCTAGGGGCTTACAAGACAGCCCGCATCCGTGCTTGGTTATTTTCAACTTCACGAATGGAACGCGGAAGGAAGGCCCGGATATCGTCTTCCTTATAACCCACCTGCAGACGCTTGTCATCAATAAGGATTGGACTTTTAAGAATCCGAGGATTTTCTTGAATCAAATCAACCACCTGGCTGAGGCTTAACTCGTCAATGTCAAATTCCAGAGCGCGAGCATAGCGATTCTTTGATGAAACGATGCTTTCAACGCCGTTTTCAGTCTTTGACAGGATATTGACAATCTCTTCCTTTGTCAGACCTTCTTTGCCTAAGTTTTGTTCTTTATATGGTAATTGGTGGCTGTTCAACCAAGTTTTTGCTTTTTTGCAACTAGTACAACTAGAAATAGTATAAATCTTAATCATGTCACTTCTCTCTTTCTATCACATGATACCTATATTCTAGCATAGGTCCTCAAAACAGAACATAGGTCTTGGGACCTATTTTTGAAATTGTCAACTAAAAAACTAAAACTCTTAATATTTTAAGCGATGGTTAAGTTTTCTGTCATCTGAACTTAATCTTGCCGCCCTATTCCGAAGGAACCTTCCTTATTTTTGACCCCAAAAAGAAGCCTGTTATAGACTTCTTTTCAATAGTATTGGGAAGAAAGCAAGTCCCAAAGGTGGCCTTCCTTTTTGGTGCTAATAACAGAGGAAACCCTTACTCTTCGATTTCGATGCTCTCTAGGTCAAGGGATAACTCTTCTGGCTCTTCCTTGGCCTCTGCTTGGACCGGTTGGGCTTCTACAGCTTGGTCATCTTCAATGAGACCATACTTGATACGAACCTTCTTATCGATTGCGTCAAAGACTTCTGGATTATCCGCCAGGTATTTCTTAGCATTTTCAGATCCTTGACCAATCTTTTCACCATTATAAGAGTACCAAGCACCGGCTTTTTGGATAATATCAAGGTCGGTCGCAATCTTAACCAGCTCACCAGTTCTGGAGATGCCTTCTCCGTACATGATTTCCACTTGGGCTACCTTAAATGGTGGGGCTACCTTGTTCTTAACGACCTTAATCTTGGTTTCCTTACCAATACTGCTATCCTTTTGGTCACCGGTTCCCTTGATCTGGGTATTACCACGGACATCAAGACGAACTGATGAGTAGAATTTGAGGGCACGGCCACCAGGAGTGGTTTCTGGGTTACCAAACATAACTCCAACTTTTTCCCGCAATTGGTTGATAAAGATGGCAATGGTCTTGGTCTTGTTGATGGAGGCTGAAAGTTTACGCATGGCTTGGCTCATCATCCGTGCTTGGAGGCCCACGTGGCTATCACCGATATCACCATCAATTTCGGCACGAGGAACTAGGGCGGCAACAGAGTCGACTACAACCAGGTCAACGGCACCAGAGTCAATCAACTTACCGGCAATTTCCAGTCCTTGCTCACCTGAGTCTGGTTGAGACAGCAGCAATTCATCAATATTAACACCAAGAGCCGCGGCATAACTTGGATCTAGAGCATGTTCGGCATCAATAAAGGCTGCAACACCACCTTCTTTTTGTGCTTGTGCAACAGCATGCAGGGCAACTGTCGTCTTACCAGAACTTTCAGGCCCGTAGATTTCAATAATCCGTCCCTTTGGATAGCCACCAACACCCAAGGCGATGTCAAGAGCTAAGCTACCTGAACTCATGACTTGAACCTTTTGGTCAGCTCTTTCCCCCAGCTTCATGATGGCACCCTTACCAAAGTCTTTTTCGATGGTTTTTAGAGCATCATCTAAGGCTTTTTTACGTTCATCGCCAAATTTTTTGGTGATTTCATCAGTTTTTTTTGTTTTTTTCGCCAATTCTTTTCTCCTCGTCTTAAATTCGCTACAAGTCCAAGAAGAGAGTTAGCTGCCTCGACCTTGTCAATTTACAGCTAAGACTGCCTCCGGGGACAAAACCTTCTGGTGCCGAAGTAACTGCTACCAGCTCAGATTCTCTGTCTTACTTTTTAATTTCATAAAAATCAAGAGGACGACTCTGTCCTTGGAATTTTGTAGTTTTTAGTGTGCATTAGTTATTATACTAAATTTTTTTCCTTTAATAAAGTTTTTCGCACTTGATCAAAGGCATGTAGAACGGCAATCTCACGCACATCACTGCGGGAGCGGCCATTTATTTTTATCAGGTGACTTTCTAAACTGTCAGCTGTAGCTAAACCAAGAAAAACGGTTCCAGCCGGTTGGCCTTCCAAGCTGTCGGGTCCAGCAACCCCAGTCAAGGAAACAGCAATATCTGCACCAGTCTTGCTTCTTGCACCAGCGGCCATAGCTTCAGCGGTAAAGGCTGAAACCACGCCATGAGCTTGGAGGTCAGCCAGAGGAATATCCAGCATCTTAGATTTTTCCTCCATACTATAGGTAACAAAACCCCCATTAAAGACGTTGGAAGCTCCAGAAAAGTCCGCTAGGGTTGCTTGGAAGAGACCTGCTGTCAGACTTTCTGCGGCCGTAATTGTCTTGCCAGAACTCTTGAGCAAGTCAAAAGTAACTTGAGCTAGGGAATTATCGTCTCCATAGGCATAAAAATAGCTGGATAGGGGCCGATCTTCTAGCGATTGAACAGCCAACAATTTTGCTTCAAGTTGGTCTAATTTTTGCTCAGCTTTGGCTTGACTCTGAGACTTGGTGGACAGTCTCAGGGTAACTTCTCCCGTCTTTGCGTAAGGAGCAATGGTCGGATCAGTCTGCTTCTTGATGAAGTCATCGAGAATTGTGACCAACTGACTCTCACCGATACCAAAGAAACGCAGAACACGGGAATATAGCTGCTGATGATCCTGGTCAATCAGAGGCAGAAGCTGCTCTTGCACCATCGGCTTGAGTTCACTTGGTGGCCCTGGCAGAACAATATAGGTCTTATCCTCTATCTCAAGCAAAGCGCCAACTGCTAGACCGGTCCGATTCTGCAAGGGAGTAGCTCCCTCAACAATCTGGGCCTGTCGCTCATTGTTGGAGGTCCGAAGTACAGCTGGACGAGCCGCAAAGAAGCGATTCAATTTATCCCTGGCCTGGTCATCAAAGACCAAGGATCGATTGAGAAATTTGGCCAAGGTTTGTTTGGTTAAGTCATCATCCGTTGGCCCAAGACCACCGCAGAGCACAATCATATCGCTGCGGCGGGCTAGATCAAGAATTGACAAGAGACGTTCTTCATTGTCACCAACAGCTGTCTGGAAGTAGACATCAATTCCCAACTCGGCAAATTTTTCCGAGAGGAATTGGGCATTAGTATTGACAATTTGCCCCGTTAAAATTTCCGTTCCGACTGCAATTATTTCAGCTTTCATTAGGTCACCCACTTATCTATTCGTAAAGTCATCTTATTTTATCAAAAAATTGGTCCAGTGGACCAATTTTTCACGAGCCTAGAAACTAGAAAACGAGTTGGGGCCGATGTGACTGTTTTTTCATGCGACATAAGACATTTTGCTCAATAACAGCAAGAGGGCTGACTTAGTAAGGGAGACAAGCCAAGCCACCATAGTGGTTGGTTCCAGTCTCCGTTGAGCCTAAAAATTAGAAAGCGTATTTTGACCCTATGCAGCCTTTTTCACGCAATATGAGACCAGGTACTTCATAATAGGAACTGAACATAATTAGCCAAAGGGTGGGCTAACTAAGCGATCCTAGCGAGTATCCCTAGGTACTGTAGAAAATTTAAGTTGGTTAACGAACCTTCCCTTATATTGCCATTTCCTTATATAAAAAATAAGTCTGAAAACAGAAAACTCTTGACAGGCTATACAAAAAATTGTATCATTTCAATGTTACAAAAAATGAAAGGAATTCATATGAGTTTATTGGAGTTAAAAAATATCTACAAGTCTTATTTCCTTGGTAAGGAGGAATTTCCTGTTTTAAAAGGGATTAATCTTTCCTTTGATCAAGGAGATTTCATTAGTATCCTTGGAGAATCTGGTGGAGGAAAATCCACTCTAATGAATATTATTGGCGGCTTGGACCGAAATTATTCTGGTGATGTTATTATCAAAGGACATTCGCAAAAAAATAAGGGTGAGAAGGCCATGGATGAGTATCGCCGCCAAACCATTGGTTTTATCTTTCAATCCTTCAATTTGGTGAACTACCTCAGTGTGCTAGACAATGTTCTGACTAGCCTAAAAATGACTAAGCTATCACATAAGGAACAGCTGGCTCAGGCTGAAAAACTTTTGAAACAAGTTGGCCTTTATGAGCACCGCAAGAAAAAGCCTGCCCAATTATCTGGTGGGCAAAAACAAAGAGTTGCTATTGCTCGGGCCTTGGCCAGCAATCCTGAGATTATCATCGCCGATGAACCAACCGGTGCTTTGGATTCTCAGAATACCAAAGAGGTTCTCAAAATTTTACAAGATATTGCTAGGTCAGGCAAAACTGTTATCGTAGTTACTCACTCCCAAGAAGTCGCTGAGGCAGGAACACGAATCGTCTCCCTGACCGATGGCCAAATAACTGCCGATGAGCGCATACGTGATCCATTCTCAACAGGAAACGACTTAGAAGAACTATCTTCCAGACCTTTGACCAGGGGAGCTAGTTGGAAAATGGCCTGGGCTCACTTTAAAAATGCTTGGAAGCAAAACCTCATCATTACGATTGGGATGGCTATAGGTCTCTTTTCTGTCATGTTCTTCCTGGGCCTCGGTAATGGTGCAAGAGGCTATATGAATAGCTTTATAGATGAAATCGCTAATCCAAAGGCTTTTCAAGTTACCCTTAAAAATACCGATGCACTAACTAGCACTGGCATGACTGGCAAGGATAAAGATAGAATTGGTAACATTAAGCATGTTACCAAGACAGAATATGGCTATTACGCCCCCACTTTTACCATCAGTTATAAAGATAAAATCGTACAAAATAGTATTTTACAGACAACAAATGATACTATCGTAAAGAAGAATATCTCAAATAAGGCCATGCCTAAAGGAGACCAAATTGTTGTTTCAAAAGATTATGCCAAGAAAAATATTTCTAAGGATGTTAAAAAGGCCGTTGGTAAGAAGGTGACCATCGGGCTAACCGCCTTGGGTGACGACGGGAAACCTATTACCATTACTAAAGAATATACTATTTCAGGGACAACAGAGCAGATGAATCTAGTTTCTATGGATAGTTTACAAAAAGCTGCGACTAAGCAAGGAGCTAAGTTAAAACCTAATTTCATTACAGCTAGTGTTGATAATTTGAACAATACCAAACAGGCGCAAAACGATGCTCGAGCCTTGAAGAAAAACGGAAAGGTGCTCTATAGCATCACAGGTGTCGGCGCAACTCTAAACTCTATTGTACAAATCACCTATATCGTCGGGGTTGTTCTGGCCTTGGTTGCTGGTATTTCTCTTCTAGTAAGTATCCTCATGATTGTAGCGACTACTTACATGAGCGTTACCGAAAGAACCAAGGAAATCGGTGTTCTGCGGGCTATGGGGGCTCGTCGCAAAGATATTCGCCGGCTCTTTGTCAATGAAAGTCTTCTGCTGGGCGTGTCCGCCAATATTTTAGCCATCATCACCGCCCTAGCCATTCAACTTTTAGTTAATAAATTGGTTTACTCAACCATCAAATTTGATATTATTCAAGTGTCTTTAGCGACAACCATCTCTACTGTGATTATTGGTTTACTGATTGCCTTGATTGCTAGCTTGGCACCATCTGGTAAAGCAGCCAGACTCAATCCAATTGATGCTCTGGCCAGTGAATAATAGATTAATATTATAATACTCCAGCCTTGAAATAAGGTCTGGGGTATTTTGTTATGAAGCATAACAAGCTTAATCAAGAAAACCTCTTGTTCTTATCCCCGGTTTTCTGTAAAATAAAATTGGGGTTGGACTCGCCTACATCATTCTGGGAAGAGAGGGAGACTGTCTTGACTTTAGCTGATTATAACCAAGACTATCTTTGGGTACAAATCAGGCTTGGAGCTCCGGTACACCTTCACCCGATTTTCCACCTCAGCCCTTTATTTTCAAGTTTGGATAAAAAGGGGTACCAGACCTTTTAGTTCTTTGTGGCACCCGGCTGTTCTGTAACTTGTGAAAGGAGGAAGGATCTTGAAAGTCTCTCAAGTTCTTAAAGAAATTCGTCAAAAACACGGACTGACTCAAGATAGTTTGGCTCAGAAACTCCATGTTTCACGTTCAGCCGTGGCCCGTTGGGAGTCCGCCGACCTCCCTAATATTGCTAATTTACTTGCTATCAGTGAAACCTTTCAAATCAGCTTAGATAGGCTAATCAAGGAAGACAAAGTGGTCAAGGAAAAAATCATTTGAGATAGCCGGAGAAAAAAATGGCACTACGGAATTCTAGCATATCTATTGGTGACGCTGATTTACATTGCCTATTTTACTCTTGTTCATCGAATTTTTATGCTGGGCTTCCTAGTCGCAACAATATTTGCACTGGCCTATGAAAGCAAATTATTCCTCCAAGAAAAGAAAATACAAAAGAACTGAAAATGAATGGACCTCCCAGTTTGGAAGGCCCATTTTATTTAAAGTCACAGCTGTTTTCGTGGTCATTGATGAGGCCCGCGGCCTCTAAGAAGGAATAAGTGGTTGTTGGGCCGACGAATTTACAGCCACATTTTTTCAGGTCCTTAGCTATCTCTTGAGATAGGTCGGTTTGAGTTGGTAGGTCCTTATAGCTGTCAACTTTATTGACAAGCGGTGTAAAGTTAACATAGGACCAAATATAGTGATCAAAAGAACCAAATTCCTTTTGGATAGCCTGAAAGACTTGGGCATTGGCCCGGGTAGCGTAGAGTTTCGCCTTGTGGCGAATGATGTCAGGATTGTCAAGCAAGTTGTCAAGCTCCTGATTACTCATCTGAGCGACTTGACTGATGTCATAGTTATGGAAGGCCTTTTTGAAGGCCTGACGTTTGTTAAGAATGGTCTCCCAAGAAAGTCCAGCTTGGTAACCCTCCAGACAAAGCAGTTCAAAAAGGGCCCGTTCGTCATGCAAGGGCCGTCCCCATTCCTGGTCATGGTAAGCGATGTACAAGGGATTGGTCATCTTGACCCAACCGCAACGGTTCATAGAAGATCCTTTCTTAAATGCCATCTATCAGGCAAGTTTGAAGCCCAGAAAACTTGTGAATTGCGAGTCTGCCTGATGCTCGCGAATCGGTCAACTTCCTGTTAAGCATATTGTTTGATATGATAAACTTCCAAGCTTCGACCAGTTCTTGCCATTCTTTGGATTTAATTATTTCATCAGCATTTTCAGGGCTGACTTGATATAATTCTCTGCGGTTTCGTCGGTTCCTTCAAAAAAGGCACAGACTTTCTTGAGTTCGCTGGCCTTGTAGCCCAGTGCCTGGAGGGCTTCCATGGCTTCGTCCAGATTTTGATTGCTACTTTGGGCCTGTGGACTTGCCTTGCCAGCCGCTTGAGGCACTTCCACAAACTTACCAGCTAGGTCCAAAACCATCTGCTGTGCAGTTTTCTTGCCAATCTTAGGAAATTTAGTCAGGTACTTGATGTCGCTATTATCAATAGCGGCAACCAAGCCCTCATTATCATCAACAGCAACGATAGCTAAGGCCGTTGTTGGACCGATACCTGAAACAGAAATCAGATTGAGGAAAACGACCTTCTCCTCTTCGCTATGAAACCCATAGAGAAGCTGGGCATCCTCTCGCACCACATGGTGGAGATAGATCTGGATGTCCTGATGCATCTGGTTGGAGAAAGAGTAGGGGTTGGCAACATTAACCATATAGCCCAGGCCACCAGCCTCGACCACGATATACTTGGCTGTAATTTTGGTTAAAATTCCTTTGAGATAGTCGTACATAAAAAGCCTTTCAAATCAAATTGAGATACCCTTATTCTACCAAAAAATCCGCGCTTAGACGGATTCATTTGACTTATAGTTAATGAAAATCAAAAGTTACCAAGTCAACAAATTGCTAACAGTTCAAGAGACCTAGGAGAGCTTTTGAGGTGGAGAATGGGGAAAACCTAGCTTTCCTCAGCAAGTCCGTCAAAGTGAGTTGACAGCGAATCTTTTGATTTTTGAAGAAGATTAATATTTCCCCAGTTCCCTTAGGCTGGTATGGTTCTCTTGAATCCGACGGAACATTTTTTCCATATCAGATTTGGTAAAATTAACCAGGACCGGCCGGCCATGGGGACAGTTATAGGGATTTTTACACTGGGATAGCTGGACTAGAAGATTGCTGGCCGAATAGTCATCTAGGGCATGGTTGGCCTTGATGGAGCGTTTACAGCTCATCATGATAGCTAGCTCAGCCCGATAGACCTTGATAGAAACCTCATCCGTCAAAAGGAGCATGTCGCACATCTCGTAAACACCCGATTCAATCTCTTCCTCCTTCATCCAGATGGGGTGCTCCCGCAGGATAAAGGTATTGTTACCATAGGGTTCTAGATAGATACCCACTTGGTTGAGGAGAGGCATTTTTTCTTGAAGGTTAATGAAGTCTTCCGCCCGAAATTCAAAGAGATAGGGAACCAAGAGCTGCTGTAAAGAACTGTCAACCTCACCAATTTTTTCTCGGTAGTATTCGTATTTGACCCGCTCCTGAGCAGCGTGTTGGTCAATGATATAAAGGCCACCTTGTCCTTGGGCAAAGAGATAGGTGCCCTGCATCTGACCAAAATAATCCAACTCAGGGAAGCTTGAGCTTGCTTCTTGGTCCAGGCGAACCATCAATTTATGGGTCTGAGTCTTCTTGGAAAAGTCAATATCAGGATGTTCCTGGTCCTGGACATCTGGTTCAGGCCTTTGGGCTTGTCTGACAGAATCCGTCGGCTTGACAGCCTTGTCAACTTGATTGACAGGTCGAGAAGGCTGGTTTGACTGGTTTTCTGCCACTTGATTGTCCGATTTAAGGAAGAAATCCTGACGGGCCTGGTCGTAATAGAGATTGGTCTGCTTGAGCGGCAGGCTGGTCTGAACAGGTTTGTCAGCCTTGCGAACACTAGATTTGGCCAGATTTTCCAAGGCATCTGGAATCAAATCCTGCTCTCGCAAGCTCTCAGCAATTGCCTTGCGAATCAGCTGCATGAGCTCTTTTTCCTTAGAAATCCGGACTTCCTGCTTGGTTGGATGGACATTGACATCGGCCAAATAGGGGTCAATCTGGATGTCAATCACAGCTAGGGGAAAGCGACCGACCATGAGCTTGGAGCCATAGCCATCTAAAATGGCCCGATTGAGAAGGAAATTCTTGATGTAGCGACCGTTGATGAGGATGGTGATGTAGTTGCGATTGGCTCTAGTCAATTCAGGCAGACTGACATAGCCTGATACCTCGAAATCCAAGTCACTATTGGAAATTTCGACCATCTTCTTAGCTGTATTGAGACCATAGATACCAGCAATGGCCTGACGCAGGTCACCAGTGCCGGTGGTCTTGGTCAACTCACGCCCATCATTAATCAGGGTAAAGGCAATCTCGGGGTGCCCCAGGCTTTGACGATTGATGACATCAACAATGTGCCCCAACTCTGCCTGGAGGGACTTCATGTACTTGAGGCGGGCTGGAGTATTAAAGAAGAGATCCTCAACCGTAATCTTAGTGCCGACAGGGGTACTGATAGGCTCTTGGGAGAGGATTTCTCCGCCTTTAGCGACCAGCAGGGTCCCGTGGTCTGCACCCTTGACCGCTGTCTTAATCGTCAAATCGCTAATTGAGGCAATTGACGGCAGGGCCTCACCCCGAAATCCCAAGGTCCGAATCCGAAAGAGATCCGCCTGATTTTTGATTTTACTGGTGGCGTGACGACGCAGACTGAGGGCCACATCGTCATTTTCAATGCCTTGGCCGTTGTCGGTCACCTGAATTTTCTTGAGACCGGATTCTTCGATTTCAACTGTAATTTGTGTGCTACCGGCATCGATAGCATTCTCGACTAATTCTTTAACAACGCTGCTGGGCCGCTCAACAACCTCACCGGCAGCAATCTGATTGGCCAGAACCTCTGGCAATTCAATAATTTTTGACATAATCACTCTTAAATCTAATGCTTAAAAAGCTATTTTAACTTAGAAAATTCCCTTTCAATACATGACATTGATGATAAAATTTTTTCAAAATTGACTGTATTAAATTTATCGTGATATTTGCTAAACAATTTAGATAGTTCCGAGTGGAACCTATTATAACTGTTCTTTTCTAACACAACTTTTAAAAACAGAATTTCTACAAAACATCGTGTATTGTCTATATCGTTGATATCGTGATAATTGGCAATGTTGGTTATGCGGATATTTTTAAAGCAATGATTATAAAGTCTTTCATCATGTGCACAAATATTCCTTATAAGATTTGATATTTTCAAGCCTGCTCTAAAATCATCAATAGATATCTTTAGTTTCTTTTGTTTTTTATATTGTCTATTGTATTTTGTGGCATAAAATTTTACTATCTTGTTCTGTATTGAAGGCGTTAATATATTATAGAAGTGTGAAATATTTCCAATCGTCAAATAGTTCACTAGCACCCACAACGGTACTTCACCATGATTTTCTATATAATGCTTCACGGGGCCTTCTTGGCTCACTTTACTATGGATAGTATTTGTAAGAATTGAAATCTGCTGTAATACTTTTTTGGGATTTTGATCTGTAAAATTCTTTAAATCTAGATACGAATTTTTTTCAGGATGCTCTTTTGAAAACTCGTATGCGATGGTAGTTTTTAATGAGTTTTCAAATATTAATAAATATTTGAGAAATATCATTCTCAATTCTCTGTCAAACAAAAATAGGTTTTTCAGTTCATCAAAATGCGTTCCTTCCAGATACCGTTCTGGTTCAATGGCCTTACCATTATTGTCTTTTCGTAAAAATAAGTCTTTATATCCATTAACAACATTATAATAATTTTCTTGTTCTAAAAATCGTTTTGGGCCTCCGTTTGTTGGGACCTCCATTCCCCTCTCCCTTAGTATCTTCAACTGTTTATTAAAAGTCTTATATGGTTTCATAAAATTCTTTCTAAGAAAAAATGGCCAGTGCGCCGTACGCATCCTGACCTAATCCTATATTACCTACTACATTATACAACATGTGCGCTAAATAGTAAACGATTTTACAATAATTTTTTCAATTCGAAGAGGGCATTCATGGCTTCCATAGGGGTCATATTGACCACATCAAGGTCTTGGAGGGCTTGAACCAACTTATCATTAGGTTCTGCTACTTCAAAGAGGGACAACTGTTGACTGTCTCTTTTCTGTTTGACAGGTTTGTCAAGCTCTGTAAAGTCTTCTTGGCCGGTCAAGCTGACCGAATGGGCCTCTAAATCAGTCAAGATAGCATTGGCTCGCTGGAGGAGAGCCTCAGGCAAACCTGCAATCTTGGCCACATGGACCCCGTAAGACTTGTCAGCAGGACCATCTGTAATCTTATGCAGGAAGGTAACATCGCCGTCCTTCTCCAGAGTCGCCACGTGGACATTGACCAGATGTGTCAAGCTGATTGACAGTTCCGTCAATTCGTGATAATGGGTGGCAAAGAGGGTCTTGGCACCTACCCTATCGTGAATGTATTCGATGATTGCCTGAGCCAGGGCCATCCCGTCATAGGTGGCGGTGCCTCGGCCCAATTCGTCAAAGAGGATAAGGGACTGACTGCTAGCCCGCTGGATAGCCATATTGGCCTCCATCATCTCAACCATAAAGGTTGATTGCCCGGAAATCAGGTCATCGGCTGCCCCAATCCGAGTGTAGATGGCATCAAAAATAGGAAGATTAGCAGACTCGGCAGCCACAAAGGAGCCGATTTGAGCCATGACCACAGTCAGGGCCAACTGCCTCATATAAGTGGATTTCCCGCTCATATTGGGACCCGTAATCAGCTGAATCGCAGTCTTCTGATCCAAGGTGATGGTATTGGGAATGTATTCCTGGGTTCCCATAACCTTCTCAACAACAGCGTGGCGCCCCTCTTGAATATCAATAAGCTGCTGGTCGTTGAACTGGGGCCGAACATAGTGATTGTTTTCAGCCACAACGGCTAGGCTCTGTAGGGCATCAACAGTTGCAATATTTTTGGCCAGGTCTTGCAGACGTTGGATGTATTTTTCCACCTGATTGCGGACGGTCATGAAAATATCGTATTCCAGGGTTGCCGATTGCTCTCTGGCTTCCAGCATGTCCCCTTCAATTTTAGCCAGTTCCGCTGTCCCAAAACGCTCAGAATTTTTCAGAGTTGCCTTGCGGAAGAAATGGTCCGGCACTAGGGAAAGATTGGAATTGGTCACATGGAAATAGTAACCATCCTTGCGGTTGTAATCAATCTTGAGGGTGGAAATCCCGCTGGCTGCTCGCTCCTTGGCTTCGATTTCGGCAATCCAGGTGGTTCCTTCCCGCATCACCTGGCGATAATGATCCAACTGCTGGTCAAAGCCTGTCTTAATCATGCCCCCTTCGGTAATGGTGGCTGGAGCATCTTGGTCAATGGCCGAGGCAATCAGACTTTCCAACTCCGGCAGGGCATCAATGGCTTCATTTAGCCGGTCTAAAACTGGGCTAGCAAAGCTAGCCAACATGGTCTTGATTTTGGGAACCTGGGCTAGAGTATGCCCCAACTGCAAGAGGTCCTTGGGATTGGCCTTACCAAAAGACACTCGGCTGGCCAGGCGTTCAATATCATAGACGCCCTTGAGGCTGTCGGTCAGGTCGCTGCGTTCAAAAAAGTTATCCAAGAAGGTCTGAACAATCTCCTGCCGCTCCAAGATTTTCTCTTGGCTAACCAAGGGCCGATCAATCCAGGTCCGCAAGAGCCGCATCCCCATGGCTGTCTTAGTTGAATCCAAAAGCCAGAAGAGACTGCCGTGTTTTTTGCTGCTTCTAGCATTTTCCAAAAGGTCCAGACTGGTCTTGGTGGCATAGGTCATCTGCAGGAAGTCCTTGATTTCGTAGTGAACCAGACTTTGTAGGTGGCTGAGCTCCCGCTTTTGTGTCTGATGGACGTATTGGAGGAGCTTACCAGCGGCCTGGGCCTCTACGCTTGACAAGTCAGAGCCAATCAGCTGGACATCATCATAGACCTCTTTTTCAGGTGACAAAAGGAGACTCATCTGCTTGGTCAGAGCTTCCTGCTGCTTGTCACTCAAATCAAAGCCCAGAACGACTTCCTTGGCCTTGAGGTTTTGAATTTCGCTACGAACGGCTGTAAAGTCTGTCAGGCTGGTGGCGTAAAACTCCCCAGTTGAGAGGTCCATATAGGAGAGGCCGTAAACCCCATTCAGATAGTCGATGGCAACCAAGAAATTATTACTGCTATCGGGCTTGCTGGAATCCACCACGGTTCCTGGCGTAATCACCTGAACAACCTCCCGTTTGACGACACCAACAGCCTTTTTGGGGTCCTCCATCTGCTCGGCAATGGCTACCTTATAACCCAAATCGACTAGGACATCAATATATTGTTGTGCTGAATGATAGGGCACGCCCGCCATAGGAATGGGATTGTCAGCATTCTTATTGCGACTGGTGAGGCTGATTTCCAAAATCTGAGCAGCCTTAACCGCATCGTCGTAGAAGAGCTCATAAAAATCCCCCATCCGAAAAAGCAAAAAAGCATCCGGATAGGATTCTTTGATGTTTAAATACTGCTGCATGCCTGGAGAAATGTTATCTTTTGCCATTTGCTAATCCTTTGTTGATCTTTTCTTCCAAAGTCTTGGTCACATACTGCAGGAGGTCACTGGCATCCTGCATCTTGACCCGGTAATCCTGGACCAAGGGAAGGTCTGAGAGCTCCTGATTTAAGCGATCAGCAGCCTGACCTGACTGGTCAGCTGCCCGATTTTTTTCTAATTTTTCGTAGAGAACCGCTTCCTGCTGGTAGGCCTTCATATCATGAGCCAGATGGTTCAAGTCTGGTTGAGCCTTCACCTTGGCCTCAACCGCTTGAAAAGCCTGAACACTCTCATGTTGAGCCAAAAGCTCTTGCAGATCTTTGACTGCTTGATTTAAGTCAGTCATGATTCAGTTCTTCCTCAATTGCCTGGGCCTTGGTCTCATCCTGACAGATGACCAAAAGTGTGTCGGCGCCAGCGACGGTTCCCAGAATATTACTGCGACCTTCTCGGTCAATAATGTTGGCCAAAACATCCGCTTCTCCCAGCTCAGTGCTGAGAACCAGAATAAAGCTGGCCCGTGAGACCTTTTTAATATAATCTCTTGCAACATCCGACAGATGAGAGGCTTCCTCCGCTGATAGGCTGTAGTAGAGCTTGCCAGCCTCATCCCGGCGTTTGAGGAGACCAATCTCCCGTAAGTCCCTAGACAGGGTCGCTTGGGTTACCGCAACTCCTTGCTTGGCCAGGCTATCCTTGATTTCCTCCTGGGTCCCCACTCGCTCCTCCTGGATGATGGCCTTTATTTTATTTTGACGTTCAATTTTATTCATGTTTTCCCCTAAATCTCTCAATTTATACCTTACCCATTATAACAAAAAGGCCTAGCTTTTTCATCTTAAGTCAGAGGCGAGAAATTTGGCAAACGCCCCAGCAAAATCAGGCTTTTTATGTTACAATGAAATGAATACTTTCACAGGAGAAACACATGGATAATAAAGTCATTATCGCTCAAGAATTTCAGGCTGCCCTGCCTGATATGGAGCTCGATGCGATTGTTAATTTATTGGAAGTCCCTAAAAATTCTAGCATGGGCGACTTGGCCTTCCCAACTTTTTCATTGGCCAAGGTCTGGCGTAAGGCTCCTCAAGCCATTGCCAGCGAGCTGGTTGAGAAAATCACATCCGATAAATTTGAAAAGATCCAAGCTGTCGGTCCCTATATCAATTTCTTCTTCAATAAGCAAGAAATCTCCCAGGCTGTCTTGGCTGACGTCATTGCCCAAGGAAGCGACTACGGCAGGCAAGATCTGGGACAGGGGAAAAATATCACCATTGACATGTCCAGCCCCAATATCGCCAAGCCCTTCTCCATTGGCCACCTACGCTCGACCGTTATCGGCGACAGCCTGGCTAAGATTTTTGAAAAGCTGGGCTACAAGGCTGTCAAAATCAACCACTTGGGCGACTGGGGCAAGCAGTTTGGCATGCTGATTGTGGCCTATAAAAAATGGGGCGATGAGGAAGCTGTCAGGGCCAATCCTATCAAGGAACTCCTGCAACTCTACGTCCGCATCAATAAGGAAGCCCAAAGCCAACCTCAATTGGACGAAGAAGCCAGGAACTGGTTCCGCAAGCTAGAAGCTGGCGATGAGGAGGCCATCAGCCTCTGGCAATGGTTCCGCGATGAGAGTCTGGTTGAATTCAACCGCCTCTACAACCAATTAGGTGTCCAATTCGATAGCTACAATGGAGAAGCTTTCTACAACGACAAGATGGATGAAGTCGTTTCTATCCTTGAGGACAAGGGGCTCCTTGAGGAATCTCAAGGGGCTCAGGTTGTTAAGCTAGATAAATATGGCATTGAAAATCCGGCCCTGATTAAGAAATCAGATGGGGCTACCCTCTACATCACTCGGGACCTAGCTGCAGCCATCTACCGCAAGCGGACCTATGATTTTGCCAAATCCATCTACGTGGTTGGCAACGAGCAAGCTGCTCACTTCAAACAGCTCAAGGCCGTCCTCAAAGAGATGGGCTACGACTGGTCAGATGACATTACCCATGTACCTTTTGGCCTAGTGACCAAGGATGGTAAGAAACTCTCGACCCGCAAGGGCAATGTCATCCTCTTGGAACCAACTATCGCCGAAGCCATCAAGCGGGCTGGTGACCAGATTGAAGCCAAGAACCCTGATTTACCAAGCAAGGAGGCCGTCGCTCAGGCAGTCGGTGTCGGAGCTATCAAGTTCTATGACCTCAAAACCGACCGCCTCAACGGTTACGACTTTGACCTAGATGCCATGGTTTCCTTTGAAGGAGAAACCGGTCCTTACGTCCAATATGCCTACGCTCGGATTCAATCCATCCTTCGCAAGGCCAACTTTAAGCCCGATGCAGCCACCCCTTATGCTTTGGAGGATGCTGAAAGTTGGGAAATTATCAAGCTAATTCAAAACTTCCCTGCTACTATCAAGCGGGCAGCCGACAATTTCGAGCCATCTATTATTGCTAAGTTTGCCATCAGCCTGGCTCAGGCCTTCAATAAATATTATGCCCACAATCGGATTTTGGACCCAAGCCCAGAGCGTGACAGCCGTCTAGCTCTCAGCTATACAACAGCCCTAGTCCTCAAAGAAGCTCTGCGTCTTCTGGGCGTGGATGCACCAGATGAAATGTAAACTAGAGCTTATAAGAACTTAAAATACCACCAATCATCCCAGAGAAGATTCTTGATTTATTAACGATCTTCTCTGGGCTTTTCTTATGAATTCATGTCTAACTTTCTATCGTATTGAATGGACTCAAAAAAAAAAGACAAACCTCAAATGAAGTTTGTCTCAAATCAATGGACAGTTTCAAAGTAGTCCTTAGTCTCGCTTAAGTTTTTAGTGAATCAATCCCTCTTATTTTTGCTGATCCATCTGGCAATCCCAGCAACCAGTAGCAAAGTCGTCAAACCGAAAGCTACAAGAGCTACAGGGGCGTTCACCATATCAGGAAAAGGATCAATTCTGTTAATTAAACGCATGATGGAGAGAACAGCGAGAAGAAGCAATAATGAGGATTCAAGCCTGATAAGTGAAGTCATTTCATTGTTAATTGCCCACAAAAATCCTGGGAAACAAAGCAATGCAAGTGCTATGACAAGCAGGTTTGAAAGTTTCTCTTCACCATTGTTAATTACTGATATCATAAGACCATTTGCTATAATGATCAAAGCTGTACAAATAATAAAAGAACTTTTTCTTCTCACGATAACCACCTCAAAACGTAGATTGATTTAACAGATGCTTAGCTTGCTAGACCATAACCAATGTAGGCACCTGAAGCTGCACAAAGACCTAGATAAGCTGCTCCTGCTCCCCAACCAATTGGACCAGTAGCCATACAAACGGCCATAGTTGCTGCACCATAAACTGTAGCACCACCGAAGACACGATCCCAATTGACTCCACCTTCAATGCTAGCAAGCATTTCAGTGTCCATAAGTTCAAATTGTTCAAAAGCTAAAGAATTCATAAACATTCTCCTTTAAAATTATTTTACTAGTCGACTAATATCTTCATTTTAATATTTTTTTCAAAAAATTAAAGGGTAAAATCAAAAAACCAATAATTGTGTAATGTTTTTGAAATCTAATGTATAATTTTCTTTTATTTTAATTAACCTTCAATTAAAAATATCCTAAAATAGATGAAATTATAGTTGCTACAGACACTTACTTATTAGAGCACTTTTTATTATGTAACTGAAAAGCCTTTATTGTAGCCTAGAAGGAAACTTTTAAGACCATCGAAAAATCCGATAGTCCTATTTTGTACTTATATGAAAATTGAAAACAGACGAAGAAAGAACCATCTATTAGTGAAAACTATCGTTTAACTAATAGAACGTCAGCAACTATGGTTGACTGACTAGTTTCTTCACTAACCTCATAAAGTTGGTAGAAACGACCGACTTATATGAGGTGTCGTTCGAACTGCAGACTGTACTGAAGTACGGCAAAGTGAGTTAACCAGGCGACTCGAGAAAAGAAAAGCCGATTACGCTTTACTTAATGTATCTTGAGATTTTCGAAGAGTATTATTCTAGTCATCTTCCACAAAACATCCCAGGATATGAACATCCTCGGCCACGGAAACGAAAGCCTTGGGGTCAGCTTTACGCATGACATATTTGAAATCATTAAATTCTTCTCGGGTGATAATAGCAATTAGCACTGCCTTTTTCTCATGGTTATAGGTACCTTCGGCATCATTAATTTGGGTCACACCCCGGTGCAGTCGCTTATGAATTTGCTTGGTTACTCGTTCAGGCTGGCTGGTAATAATCGTGGCCTGCATCTTCTTTTGCTTGGTGAAAATGGCATCTGTCATCCGACTGGAGACAAAGATGGTCACCATGGAATAAAGGGCATACTGCCAGCCGAAGAGGAGACCAGCAAATATCATGATGGTTCCATTGACCATGAGGGAGATACTGCCGACAGCCCGCCCCGTTTTCTTACGGATATAGAGGCTGACAATGTCGGTTCCCCCGCTAGAAATCCGCGACCTCAGACCATATCCAATCCCCGTTCCCATGACCAGACCACCAAAAATGGCATTAATCAGGGGATCACTGGTCAGGGTAATCTGGGGCATGATTTGGATAAAGAAGGAACTGATGGTTACCGTGATAAAGGTAAAAATCGTAAAACGATGGCCCAAATTGAACCAAGCCAGAATCATGAGTGGAATATTGATGGCATAGAAGGTCACCGAAACTGGGATGACAAAGCCAACAAAACGGTCACTCAGGACCGATAGGACCTGGGCCAGACCGGTCGCCCCGCTGGAATAAACATGGCCGGGTTGAAAGAAGAAATTGACCGCAATACTGGATAAAATCCCATAAAAGAGCGAGGCCGAAATCTTCTCTGCATATTTCTCCCGAGAAATACTGCGAACTGCATGCAGGAGACCGACCTTCTTAGCCGCTCTACCGACAGCATACTTGATTTGTCGCTTAGGCTGTGTTTTTTTAGTCATGGTCTTGCACTTGCAGAGCTAACTCTTCCAATTGTTTTTCAGCCACTAGACTAGGAGCCTGAGTCATTGGGTCAGAAGCCTTGTTGTTCTTGGGGAAGGCGATGACTTCACGAATGTTGTCCTGGCCAGCCAAAATCATAACAAAGCGGTCCAAACCGATAGCCAGTCCCCCATGTGGTGGGAAACCGTAATCCATGGCTTCTAGCAAGAAACCAAACTGCTGGTTAGCCGATTCTTGGCTGAAGCCAAGGGCCTTGAGCATGCGTTCCTGCAGGTCCTTATGGTTAATCCGCAAGCTACCGCCACCCAATTCATAGCCATTGAGGACAATATCATAGGCAACCGCTCTAACCTTGGACAGGTCTCCTTCAAGCTGGTCGGCTGTTTCTTGAGTTGGTAGGGTGAAGGGGTGGTGGGCAGACATGTAGCGACCCTCTTCCTCTGACCATTCAAACATTGGCCAATCAACCACCCAGAGGAAGTTGAATTGACTTTGGTCGATCAGGTCTAGTTCCTTAGCCAGACGGGTCCGCAAGGCCCCCAGAGTGGTGTTGGCAACTTCTAAAGTATCCGCAACAAAGAGAACCAAATCATTGTCAACCAACTGTAAACGCTCTGTCAACTGATTAGCAATCTCTGTCAAAAACTTGGCAACTGGGCCAGACACTTCTCCATCAAGATACTTGACCCAGGCCAATCCTTTGGCTCCGTATTGTTTAGCCACGTCGGTCAACTTGTCAATGGCTTTACGAGAATACTTATCAGCTGCATCCTTAACGACGATAGCCTTAACTGCTGGAGCCTGAGCAAAGACCTTGAAGTCAATCCCCTTGACAGTATCCGTCAAGTCTTGTAAAAGCATGTCAAAACGGGTATCTGGCTTATCAGAACCGTAATTGTTCATGGCATCATCATAGGCCATACGTGGGAAAGGTAGACTTACCTCGATTCCCTTGGTTTCCTTCATGACCCGAGCAATCAAACCTTCGGTGATTTCTTGAATATCTTCCTCATCTAGGAAGGAAGTTTCTAAGTCAATTTGTGTAAACTCAGGTTGACGATCCCCCCGCAAGTCTTCGTCACGGAAACACTTGACGATTTGATAGTAACGGTCAATACCAGCATTCATGAGCAATTGCTTGGTGATTTGCGGACTTTGCGGCAGGGCATAGAAGTGACCTTGACTAACCCGACTCGGGACCAGATAGTCACGCGCTCCTTCTGGTGTTGACTTGGTCAACATTGGTGTTTCCACATCAATAAATTCCAGCTCATCCAGATAATTGCGGACGCTATGAGTTACCTTGGCCCGCAATTTGAGGTTTTTGAGCATACTTGGACGACGCAGGTCCAGATAGCGGTATCGCAGACGATTGTCATCTGTCATTTCCACATCATCCTTAATTTCAAAAGGTGTCGTCTTAGCGGTATTGAGAATGACCAGGTCGCTGACCTGCAATTCTACTGCTCCAGTCGCTAGCTTGTCATTGGCTTGCTCACGTGCTTGAACGGTCCCTGTCACCTCAATGACGTACTCCGTTCGCAGGCTTTCAGCCCTTTCCATGATGTCTTTGGATACTTGCTCTGGGTTGATGACCAGCTGCATAATGCCTTCACGGTCCCGCAGGTCAATAAAAATCAAGCCACCTAAGTCACGACGGCGACTCACCCAACCTTTAAGAGTGAGTTGTCTTCCGATGTGTTCAGGGCGAACACGTCCAGCATAGATACTACGTTTCATTATGTTTCCCAAACCCCCACTTTATCTAACAGGGCTTATTCCTTTCTCCTTGGGTCTTTTTACATTCCCATCTATTATAGCAAAAAGCCTAATAAAACCCCACCCATTGGGTGGCGTTTTTTAGGACTTCTGTTTTTAAGCTTTCGAAATTCATTCGATACCATACTATACAGGTCTAGTTTTTTGTATGTTTGACTAGATTAACCAGTAATTTATGAAGTTTCTCTACTTCTTTTTTAGTTAGCTTACGAGCTCTAGCATCATGTCCTTCTAATGTCCCTACATGTGTTACAACCTCCCCTCTACTATTTATTGAAACAATGAAGGGTACTGTTAGTTCATCCTTATAAAATTTATGGTAAAAATTTGTCAACTTCTTATAATCCTGAGAACTAAGCTCTTTTGATTTTGTATCAACCATATACGATTTTTGTGTACATTCCTTTAGTACATCATTAAAAACTGGTCTAATTTCTGCACACCACGGACATGATGGAAATCCAAAATAGTATACTCCCCTTTTATTGTCGGTAAGTTTAGAAATAACTTCATGTGGTGAAGTCTTATAATAATATTGTTTTTCATTGATATTGCTGGGTGTTTGGTTAGAGAGAACAAAATGAAAATATCCAAATATGAAACTGCATATCATTACAAAGCAAGATATGTAAAAAAATTTGTGCTTCATTGCTTGATACCTCTTTTCAATAAGCTAAGAAGTGACACGAATATAACTTGGCCATCGTTGCAAAAAGGCATTAAATGAAAAATATTTAATAAACAGGCAAATTTAAATAGCGAAAGGACTATTATTTTATTGGGAATCATCAAACCAATAAAAAACAAAGTAACAGGAGCCGACGCTGATATAAGGCTATTTTTTAAGGCATTTCCTTTATTAACATAAGATACCGTTGGAGAAAGGAACTTTTCAAAATTGAATCCCGGCTGATAACCTAAAAGTTTGGCCACTAGATAATGACACAATTCATGCATAACTAGAGAGGTGCTGAGTAAAATTACTTGGATTAAGATACTTGCTAGGTTTAACGTCATTATCCTTTTCTTTCCTTGCTTATTTTACGGTGATGTATAATCCATGTATAGATTAAATTTAAAAAGAGAACGACGAGCAAAGCTAATACCATTCGGTAATGAAGTGAAAATGTTTGTAGTAATTCTTTATTTGTAAATTTGCTTTTGATAACCACTCCAAATAATGTAATAACTTTACCCGACTGACTGATCTGAAATAGCTCAATCAGGAGGTCTAATGTAAATAAAATCAAAAAACTAATGATTGTGCGTTTTAAAGAATTGAAAATTTCTATCATTGTCATAGTCACCCTCTCCTTTCTTGCCTCAATACTATACTAGTTACTAAAAGAAATAGCAGCACTGTTGGGTAAATCAAGTCATTAATTTTAAAAACTACATAAGCCAGTATAATAATTAAAAATACTAGTATACTTGATACCGCTTCATTTACGTTACCTCTTGATTTTGGAAATAACAGTCCCATAAGTAAAGCAGCCACAAAGACTAAAACACTTAATCGAACAGTCTCATATTTGCCTACAAATAAATAACAGACGACGATTTGGGGCAATAAAATAATGGCTAAGCTCAATAAAAGAGAACTCATTTCTCTATACAAACTAACTCTTAATAAGTTGTATATTTTCCTGATACCAGATGTCGCATCTGCATAATACATGCTCATAAGAGGAATAACAAAATAATAGATTGCAAATGTTTGCATAGCCAGCTTTATCCCTCCTTGGCTATACATTATTATGGTCAAAACCGAAATCATAGATAAATTATATATAAAATTTTTGTGTCTATAAAAAACTGGGAAGGTCGTTATTAGATTCAATCGTAAAGCGGGAACCTTATTAAATATATAACTTTGCTGGCTTTGAGTAACTGTCATGTAGTCGCATTTAAGGATTAGTAGAAAATTTATAATAAATAGCAAGATGAAAAATATTAGTAGTGTGCCAATTATTATTTGTACGGAACAATCTGTCCCTCCAATTATTTTTTCAACTTTAAATCTAAAAATATAAAAATGAAATCCAGCAAAAATAATCAGCAATATATCTAAAAGCCAAGTCATAATAGCTATTATAGTGTTGGCCATCCTTGATAATATCATCTGGTATATCGTGTCAAGCGAAAAGAAAACAGCAATATACTCAACATGAAATAAGAGTAGCAGAGCAAACTTTTCTATCACTGTAAGAATGGCAATACTCCCTAAAAATGGAAAGACTAAGAGTTGCACTCCCTCAAAAAGTATTATTCCTATAAAAAGTTTATAAACTTTTTGAGCTATAAGAATTTCTTTTTTTGAAAAGGGAAGAATATTTGTAACATAACTCGAGCTTCGAGTGAGAGATATAGTGGAATTTAGAAAAATAAAGAAGGCAACCGATAAAATCAGATACATATCGGTATAACTCATAATAGTTATTTTTAACAGCTTCAGAGCCTCAGTCCCGTTTGATATGTTATTAGCACTCTTGACCAATTGCCCCGTTGTCCTCATATTGGAAATAAAATAGGCGAAGTAAGAAATAAAACATATCAAAAATAAGGAATAACGATTAATTTTTTGTTTTAGAAGACCTCGCTCAAGCGCCCCCTTTAGAATATCGTTAAAATAGTAATGTAGTAAACTAAATAAGTTCTTTAATCGTATCGACTCTTTCATGAACTCTGCCCTCCTGTATCAGAAGTTTAGATAGTTGCTGTGCACTCCCCCAATAGCTCCTTAACTTTCCGTTTTTCATTAGATATATTTCTTCTGAAAAACAGTTAATTATATTTTCCTCGTGAGACACTAATACAATTTTTTGTTTTTTAGAGATAAGCTTTATAATTTCCTGAACAAGTATAACGGTTTCAAAGTCTAAACCACTAAAAACTTCATCGGCTAGCAAATAATCAACATTTAATGATAATGCGATGGCTATTTGAATTTTCTTTTTCATTCCAAACGAATAGGACTCAATAACCTCTTTTTGAGCCTCAGCCATTCCAAGTAAATCAATTAGTCTATTATACATGTCTCTGGATGAGTTTGGATAACGTGACAGGATAAATTCTGCATACTCCTTTCCAGTTAGATACTCTGGCATTAAAGAATCTGAAGGAATTAGAAAGATTCTTTCTTTAAAATACACAGAACTAAAGTCACTACCATTGAGAGTAATCTCCCCAGAATCTTTTGACAGCAATCCCGTAATAGTATTTAAAAAAACTGATTTTCCAGAACCGTTCAAGCCAACGATGACAGCAACTCCCTTATCGGAAAATTTTATTGATAAATCTTTTAAAACACACTTATTTCCAAATTGTTTATTAATCTTATGTATCCTTAGCATTATCCAACTCTTTCTAAATATAAAAGGGAGGGCTGACGCCTTCCCCATTCTAATTTTCCCGTAAAGTTATACCCTCTTGATGTGCAGTAATAAGCATATGAGAAGAATAAAACAGCTAATAAAACTAAGATCCAAATGATACCCCGATTGCGGATGGTATTCTGATATTTCATCACTAGATAACTTTCGTATCTGTATAAGGCATTAGCATACATAATCTTTCCTCCTATCTCTTTAAAAATTATAAAGCAGGAGCCTTGAAAATTAATGATATACTCTTATCCACACTTCCATTATAACATAACTTTTACATTTTGCATACGCTTTCATAAAAAATATTTGAAACCTTTTTTCTTTCCGAAAAAGGCTAGGAGGTCGCTGGTGTCGATAAATTCCTCCTGGAATTCAGCAATCTCATCAAAGCTATAGTCAGCCTCATCAGCTAGGTGATTCCAGGCAAAGCCATAGACATCCTGGATGGAGATGCCCCATTCATCGGTTTCTTCATCATACTGCCAACCTAGGAAACGTTCTCTAGGTTTGAAAACGAGGATCACCTTTTGGTAATCGTAATCCCACTGCTGACCTAGGAATTGCTGACACATAAAATGGTCGCTGGCCTTTTCCCCATTAAACCAAGGAATTTCATGCCGATCCAGATAGGCAATCATCTGCCAAAACTGCTCTTGAAATCTCAAGGGCAAGTCCCGCTGGAAGGACAGACTAAAGGTCTGCTCCTCTTTTAATAAATCTTCAATACTTGTCACTGCTTACTCCTTTAGTAGCCTAATTGCTCCAAAATGCCAGCAAAGTCTTGGCTGATAGCCTCTAGACTGGTTTCAAGCTCCTGACGGGTTTGATTGTTCTTGACAATGACCTGACCTGACTCAAGCTCGCTTTCTCCAAGGGTGATGACGGTCTTGGCCTTGAAGGCATCGGCCGACTTGAACTGGGCCTTAATCTTGCGACCAAGATAGTCTCGTTCAGCCTTGAAGCCTTGTGCTCGCAGGGCTTGCACTAGTTCCAGAGCCTTGCCATTAGCACTCTGGCCGAGAACTGCTATATAAACATCGAGGCTTTCTTCAACAGGCAAATAGATACCCTGCTTGTCCAAAATCAAGAGCAGGCGTTCCAGACCCAGACCAAAGCCAAAACCAGGGGTCTCAGGGCCATCAAAATAATCAACCAAGCCATCATAACGACCACCGGCACAGATGGTTAAATCTGAATTGCCCACCTTGGCCATAAATTCAAAAATAGTGTGGTTATAGTAGTCCAGACCACGCACCATATTGGTGTCAATTAGATAAGGAATGGCCAAACTTTCCAGCATCTGCCGAACGGCGTCAAAGTGGGCCTGACTTTCCTCATCCAGATAATCCAAGATGGAAGGAGCCTTTTCCACCGCCGCCTGGTCTTCTTTTTCCTTGGAATCCAAGACCCGCAGGGGATTTTCTTCCAAGCGACGTTGGCTATCCTTGGATAGACTGTCCTTGAGCGGTGTCAAGTAATCAATCAGGGCCTGACGGTAGGCCAAACGGCTAGCGGTATTCCCCAGACTATTGAGGTGGAGGGTGACATCCTTGATACCCAGCTCATGGAAAAGTTGGTAGGCCATAACGATGGTTTCCACATCGGTGGCAGGATTGCTGGAGCCAAAGCACTCAACCCCTACCTGGTGAAACTCCCGCAGACGACCAGCCTGGGGCCGTTCGTAACGAAACATAGAGCCGATATAGTACATCTTGACCGGCTTTTGCACCTCAGGAGCAAAGAGCTTATTTTCCACAAAAGAGCGAACAACTGGAGCCGTCCCTTCTGGTCGCAGGGTGATGTGGCGGTCGCCTTTGTCGTGAAAATCATACATTTCCTTGGTGACAATGTCCGTCGTATCGCCAACCGAGCGACTGATAACCTCGTAGTGCTCAAACATAGGTGTGCGGATTTCCCCATAGTTGTATTTTTTGAAGGTTTCACGTGCAACATTTTCCACATACTGCCACTTGGCACTCTCAGCCGGCAGAATATCCTGGGTTCCCTTGGGTTTTTGAAGTTTCATTATGATACATAAAGGTCGTAAAATTCTGCAGAGAAAGGGCCATCATCGAAAAGTAGTATTTCCCAATGATTTATCTTTCCTCTAAGAATGTATATAGTGGGCTTGGGCTAACTCACCAACGACCTCTTTTCCTTTCTAGACAGATAAAATCTCTTTAATTTTACCATTTTTCAGGCTATTTTTAAAAGCCTTGATAAAATTTTTTGAGAATGCTTGTCAAGTAACTTTACTTTACAAAAAAGTTATGCTATTATACTAAAGTTGATGAAAATCAAGACATTATCTAAGAAAAATTTGGAGGAAAAATCATGGCAGTACCTGCACGTCATACGTCAAAATCTAAAAAGAATAAACGTCGTACGCACTACAAATTGACAGCTCCAACTGTTAAATTTGATGAAACAACTGGAGATTACTCACGTTCTCACCGTGTATCCCTCAAGGGTTACTACAAGGGACGTAAAATCGCTAAAGCTAAAGCAGCGGAATAATAGAAGGGAGATACCATGCGAGTTAATATCACACTTGAACACAAAGAATCTGGTGAACGCTTGTACCTTACTTCAAAAAACAAACGTAACACACCAGACCGTCTTCAATTGAAGAAATATTCACCAAAACTTCGCAAACACGTTGTGTTTACTGAGGTTAAATAGTGGGTCATTACGTTTCAGTAGAAACGAAAAAACCTTGATTTAACGCGATTCTTGAATTTTCAAATTTCATAGTATTGCAATAAAAATCAACCGAATGACTACATTTTTGACTACATTTTTTGTGAAATAAATTAGATGTTCGGATATATAGAAAACGCTCTAGTCATATTGTCTAGAGCGTTTTTGTGTTGTTTTGAAAATTAGATGTTTGTTTTTAGATAACTACACATTTCAGATTTTTTAAAGCAAGATTTAATTGTTGATAAGTAGAAAGGATTATTATGTTTACAAAAAATAAATTTCAATACTGTATTTACGATCATGAGAGACTAGAACTTCATGAGCTACAAAAGGAATATCAAAAGGATAAAGCTGGGACAAAACTTAAGTATGAAAACCAATTGTTTTGTCCTGGTTGTTACAAAGTGGATTTAGTGATAAACGAGAAAAAAGGAAAAATCTATTTGTCGAGCCATCCTAAAACACCTCATGCTGACGGATGTGAATATGCTTTGGAATCAGCTTCGAAAGTGGAATTGAAAGAATACTATGAGAAAATTGATGCAGATCTAGCTGAGCAACTCTTAAATCGTATTCTGGAAGAAAAGGCCCCTAGAGTAATCCAACCAAGAAGCTTCAATTTTCTGCAAAATAATAATGAGGTGTCTGATGTAAAATTTGTTTTAGAAAATAAAGTCGGTATCAGAAAATATTTACCTCGTAGATCCCTCCTCCTAAATGAATTAGAAGTATCTGACCATCTGACTATGTACTATGGAGAGTGTAAGGTGTTTCTAGGAAAAACTGATAAGAAGTACTACCTACGAATGTTTCGAAACAATGATCATGCAAAGTACATCTGTAATTTAGTAATTCCTGAAAGAGTGTATAGATATTTGGAAGATGAATTAAGATTTATCCCACAATCAGAAGATTTAAGTTTTAAACATTCAAGGGCCAATGCAGTTCCTGTAAAATTAGCTTTTGTTTCAACTATAAAGAAAAAACAAGAATATTATAATGGATACTTGAGTTTTTCAAAATTACTTAGAGTAAAACGTATGGACTAGTTAATTTTATCCCAATGCCTAGTTAGTTATACACAAAAAAATGTCAATATTGAGTAGAAGACTGAGCTTTTTTTAAAAAAATGGTCTACAATATAAATATAGACAAATAAGAAGGAGTAAAAAATTATGGTATATCTTCACAGATTTTTAGGGCAATGGTTAGATAAAAACCACTCTTCAGATAAAGCCTCGATTATCCGAAAAGCATTGTCTATCGGCAGTGGGGTTGACGAATACCTAAAACAAATAGAAGTGCGCAGACGGTTCACACAGGCAGTAAACCAAGGTAGATATTTTTATACCGTACCTAAAGAAGTTGAAATTGGAGATACCAGAGCAGATAGGTATTATCGTCTAGAACTGAAAGACTATGAGAGTGTGGCCTCTAATACTGTCTTTTATGGTAATGGAACATCTATTATTGTTAAGGCACTATTTGAGGGCAAAGGAGAGATAGTACGTATCTATGAGTATGAAACATTAGAAATGCTTATAGATGATTTAAGAGAAGAAGTAGCTATCACAATCAGTTGTCTCTATAAACCTTGCTATTTACTAGCAAGTGACTTTGAAGAGTTTCAGCCAAAACTTGAACTCGGCAAGATTTATTGCCACAACCCTCACGCACCTAGATATCGCAAACCAATTGCTGAAGTAGAAATTTAAAACTCTTATAATCAATTAGAATAGATATTTTTCTCAAGTTTTAAAGAGGAGTATTGCCATGGGACTTTCGTATGCACCAGATTATGTATGGACAGATCATTTTGTTGAAAGAGCTAATGAACGATTTGGAATTAAAGAAGAGCAACTTCCTAAATGGATTTCTAAGCAGATAAATAGCTTGACACCATATGATTCAAGCGAGGGACAAACTCCGGAAAAGCGAAAGTATATATCTGATAGTGGAATTATTTTTGTTTGTGATACGATTGAACATAGATTTATCACTTGTTATGAGGCTAATGATTGGATTGCTGATGGTAAAAAGATAACTATACATGATAATAATGTAGACTTGTTTAAGCAAGAAGTTGAAAAATTATCAAGGAAATACTACTTAAAAGATACGAAAGAAATGTTACTGAGTGTAAGAGATCATTTGACTGAATTTAATCAAATTGCTGAAAAATTAATGGCAGGAAGAGTCAGTCAACAAAATTTTGAGCTCATCAGTAAATTTATTGATGAGTTTCACGCAGTAAGAGCTGCTGTGAGAGTGATTGAAACCAAAAGGAATGATTTTAAACAATAGTTTTAGTGATACATTTCAATTTTAAGTTTTAATAGCAACAAAAAAGCATTGTCGGAGGAAGTGATCCGCACCCTCTAAATCGTATGTAAAAATAAAAGGTAGAACAAAAGTAGAAAATTTTTAATGAATTTTTGAAGAATTTGTTAAAATAAGCAAGACTGTAAAATAAAACCCAACCAAAATTTATTTTGGCTGGGTTTATTTGATATTCTTTACAATCTCATTAAATGAAGATATAATTTTTCCTTGCTTATCTTTGGGTAATTTTGTTAAGTTTTCAAAAAGTACTTCTGAAGAATCTTCTCGATCTGATTCAAATGATTGTAGGTTGAAGAACTCCTCGACCGTTAGATTTAGGGCTTTGATTACGGATTCAAGAGTTTTTATCTTAAAATCATACTTCATGTTCTCTATATTTTGAATCGCTTTAACACCTAGGCCAGCGATTTCAGATAATTTTTCTTGACTTAATCCCTGTGCTTTTCTACACTCACGTATGCGAAATGCGATATGCTTTTGTAATTTATTATATTCCATGTTATCTACCATTTTACTATCTGTTTTCTCTAAAAATAAGTATAATAAACTATCCAAAAACAATAAAAGTATGGTAAAATAGTACTATAGTTTAATAAAATGCATAGGGCATTGTACAAAAGGAGTTTATAAATGTCAAAAGCTACGGAAAATAGTCATAGTACTGCTAAAAAATTGTATACGGGTACGGTTATTTCTGCCATCGCAGCAACTGCAAGTCTTGTCGGCACAATCGGAACTGCTCACGCAGATACAGTAGAGATTCCATTGCCTACAACTGCTCAAACCGAACCAGCCTTGGTAGAGAAAGAAGCGCCTAAGAAAACTGAAGTGAAAGTTCCTACTAAGGAAGTCACAAAAGGTCAAGTTGACGAAGCCAAGGACAAACTTGACAAATCTAGCCAAGCAGTAGCAGACGCACAAGCCAAAAAAGACCAAGCGCAGACTGAAAAAGACAAGGCACAAACCGAAAAGGATAATGCTCAGTCTGAAGTAGATAAGGCGCAAGCAGTTAAGGATAAAGTAACACCAGAAAACATTGAAAAGCAAAAGCAAGAAGTTGCCAATGCTGAAACTGGTAAGACTAATGCTGAAAAGCAAGAAGAAAATGCTGAAAATGACCTCAACAAAGCTAATCAAGTAGCTAAAGACCAAGAAAAAGTGGTTAAGAAGTCTGAGGATAAGGTAGCAAGTGCTGAAACTGAAGTCAAAAACGCTCAGACTAACGTAGCTAACGCACAAGCTATCCTTGACGGTACAGGACAAGCGAAAGTTGTCGCTGAAAAGGATAATGCTGAACAAGCACAAGCACAAGCACAGACCAATGTATCAAATGCTGAAAATTCTTTGACACAAGCCAAGGCTGATGATAAGAAACTTGCTGAAGATATTTCAAGTGCTCAGAAAGAGTTGACACAAGCTAAGAATACCGTAGCAAGCACTCAAACTGCCTTGACAAACGCAACGAATAAGGCTAATCAGACTCAAACTGCTCTTGACAAAGCGCAGACCAATTTCTCTAAAGCTGAGAGCAACTATAAATCAATTAACACTTTCCAAGTCACTGATGAATATGTTAGTGCCTTGAAATCCTATGTAAATAATCCTTATAGTATTTTGGATGAACCTGCTAAGTGGGAAGAGCATAGAGAAAAAGTAGAGTCTATCTTAAAGTCGGTTAACCAAGAAAATTTGAATTTGAATAAATTCAAAGGAAATGCAAATGATAAAGCTATCAGTGTTGACGCTAATAACTTGACAACCGAACAAATGACAGAACTTTCTCTATTTGCGAGTGATCTACTTAACCAAATCCGTGAGCGTTTTGGAACCCCTAAGACTGTTGTAACAAAAGGCATGGTAAAAGTAGCTGATGAAGTGACTGACGGTTATGTAGCTGACGGTTGGGAGTATGGAAAAGGACATGATAGCAAAGCAGTAAATAACGTGGCTCGTAAGTATGGATTGCCTGCTTATGAAGATGATACTCAACAATACCTTGAAAACTTAAACAGTATCAATAGTGGTGATGAAATTCATACTATGTATGATGCTAAAAAATGGGTTTATGAAAGTGTTTCTGACTTACTATTTAATGGTTGGGAGTGGGCGCATGCTCAAAACCTAACAGGGTTATCGTCTGCCGGCGCTAATAAAGAATATCTAGGAGTGGATGTATCTAGTCGCCTTGGACGAACTAGCGCTCATTTCTTGACTGTATCAGACAAACAAGTATCTGGCAACAAGCTAGATAAGACTGAAGTACCTAATACTAAATCGGTAGAAAGCATTGTAAAAGCCTACAATACTGCTAAAACTGCCCTATTAAATGCTCAGACTGTAAATTCTCAAGCACAACGTGAGAAAACAAGTGCCTCAACAGAGAATATCAAAGCTAAAGGGAGACAAGCGACTATTGAGAAACGCTTGAACGCTCTTAAAGCGACACCACTTAAAACACCAACTGCTGAAAGTAATCTTGCAAATGCAAAAAATACGCTCGCTAGTGCGAATGAGCGCTTGAAAAACGCTAAAAAAGCACTAGAAGCCTTGACTGCTGACGTTAAAATCAAGCAACAAAACCTTGATAAAGCGAAACAAGAACTTGCTAATAAGCAAACTGCCCTTACTAACGCTAAAAACAACCTAGCAAATGAGAAAGCTAAGTTGGAAGAGTTGAAATCTCTAATCAAGATCGCCGAGAAAAATCTGGCGCTATCTAAAGAGAAAGTAGCACAAGCAACTAAAACTCTTGAAAATGACAAGGCTGACCTTGAAAATTTGCTCAATGCAGAGCCTAACTTGGCTAAAGCTAAGAAAGTTCTTGCTGAAAAAGAAACAAATCTTGAACAGAAAGAAACTGCTTTGAAAGAAGCACAAGCTATCCTTGATAAGTTGTTACAAGAGCAGAAAATCGACCAAGAAACTTATGACAAACTCTTTGCCTTATATAGCGCACAAGTAGAAGCTAAACGTTTAGCTGACCTTGAAGCACAGAAACAAGCTATCATCAGTTCTGGTGAAACACCTATCGAAGTCTATGACGAAACTGGTAAACTTGTAGCGTATGAAGTTAAACCTAAACCAGTCGCTCAATCACCTGTATCCTATAATGGTGCATGGACTAAGAAACAAGGTAAATCATTGCCAAACACAGGTGAAAATTTAAGTGTACTTGGATTAATTGGATTTTCAATTCTTAGTGTACTTGGTTTATCAGTAAATAAGCGAAAGAATAAATAAAAATGGTAAAGTAGTTCTAATCGAAAAATCGGGAAGACTCAGATATATCCATTTAGCATTTCGTAAAATTAAAGTGGACGCCTGTCCACTTTTTTTGCGCAACAAAATCAATTAACAAAACTAAGTTTTTTATCAACACTCTTAACAACCATATCGGACATCCTCTTCACTTTATGATATAATTTTATAGATAATATATTCGGAGTTTGGCCTGTTACAAAGCCAATGGTTGCGATTTCAAATAATGAACAATTTAGCAATCTGATTATTTGAAAGGCGTTAAAAAGGGGAGTTAAATGATTACATCAGAAGAAATTAAAGCACGTTTATGGAATGGTGCGAATGAATTACGTGGGTCCATGGATGCTAGTCGATATAAAGACTACATGTTGGGCCTTATGTTTTATAAATTTTTGAGTGACCAGACTCTAAAAACATTTGCGACAACCGCAGGTATTTCAAAAGAAGATAATTGGTTTGAAGAATATAAAAACGCCCATCAAGAATATGGTACTGAACTGGAAAAAATGATTCGGGACATCCTGGGATATTTTGTGCGCCCTGAACATCTATATCAAACATGGATCCAAGATATGAACGCCGGGAATTTTGAAGTTCAGAAAGTAATTGATAGCCTTAACCAATTCGAACGCAGCATTGCTGTTACCAAGGGTTCTAATGATTTCAAAGGACTTTTTTCAAGTTCAACACTGGATCTAACAGATACAGCTCTTGGCAGCAACCTTAATGAGCAGAATAAAAATATTCAAGCATTAATCCGTCTGTTTGAAGATTTGGACATGGTGGCTCTTCAAAATGGAGATGTACTTGGGGACGCCTATGAGTACTTGATTGGGCAATTTGCTATGGAATCTGGTAAGAAAGCTGGAGAATTCTACACGCCACATCAAGTCAGTGAAGTGATGGCGCAGATTGTCGCGACAAATCAAAATATTACTTCTATCTATGACCCAACAGTCGGTTCTGGTTCTCTTTTGTTAACTGTTAAAAAACATTTATCAGAAGAACTACAAAAAAGTCTCAATTACTACGGGCAAGAAAAGAACACTGCAACTTATAACTTGACTCGAATGAATCTCTTGCTTCATGGAGTTCGTCCAGAGAAGATGAGTATTAAAAATGGAGATACTCTTGGTCAAGACTGGCCGGAAGATCCGGAACGTCCAAATGAAGGAGTTCAGTTTGATGCGGTTGTTATGAACCCTCCTTATTCGATTAAGAATTGGAATCGTGATGGTCTAAAACCAAGTGACCCACGTTTTGAAATTGCAGGTGTCCTTCCTCCAGATTCAAAAGGAGATTTCGCCTTCCTTCTTCATGGGCTATATCATTTATCTACTACAGGAACTATGGCCATTGTTTTACCACACGGTGTCCTTTTCCGTGGTTCTGCAGAAGGTGAAATTCGAAAACGTCTATTAGAGAAAAATCAGATTGATGCCGTCATTGGTTTACCAAGTAACCTCTTTACAAACACAGGGATTCCAGTTTGTATTATCATCTTGAAGAAAAACCGTGAATTAAACGAGCCAGTTCTTTTCATCGATGCATCTCGTAACTTCATCAAAGTTGGAAAACAAAATGCTCTCCAAGAGAAAGATATTGCGAAAATCGTCGATGTGTACAAAAATCGTATCGAAGAAAAGGGCTATAGCCACTTAGCCAGTCGTCAAGAGTTGATTCAAAACGAGTTCAACATGAACATCCCTCGTTACGTGACAGCTATTGACGAAGAAATCCCACACGATGTGGATGCCCATCTATACGGGGGTATTCCAGAAAACAATATCAAGAATTTAGTAGCCCTTCATCAAGCTGTTCCAGAACTATTGAATCAGGCACTCACTGAGAAGCGCCCTGGTTACTTTGAATTGAATCAATCTATTGAAGAATTTTCAGAAGTAGTACTTTCTAGTCCAGTTGTGACAGAAGAGACGGTGCAAGTAATAGCTTCTATCCAAGAATATTTAGAAGAATACTGGGCAAAATTGCACCAATTGAACTCGGACATCAGTCCTCGACAATTAAGAGAAGAGATGTTGGCAGCTATCAAAGACCGCTTATCAGAATTTAAACAATTGAGTACCTATGATGGCTACCAAATCATGGCAGAGATTTGGACTAAGTACCTGTCTCATGATGTAGAGTTGATTGAACAACTAGGTTTTTATGAAGCTGGTCGAACTCGTGAACCAAACATGGTTACCAAGGGTAAAAACAAGGAAAAAGTTCAAGACGGATGGAACGGCGTTATCATTCCGAATGAACTAATCGCTAGTGAGTTCTATGGGGATGAGCTAGCTGATATCGAAGATCTAAAATCCCGTGTTTCTGAAATTGATAGCGAGTTGAGTGAGTTGGTAGAAAATGCCAAAATAGAAGACAGTGACGAGTATAATACTCTCTTTGACACTCTTAAAAAGAATGATGAGGGAGAAGCCCAAGATAGTTTTGAAAGTAAACTAGTGAAAGCTAGCTTGAAGGAAGCTGAAAAAGGCTCTGTTGACTATGAACTTCTCAAGAAAGTAGATGATTTAACCAAAGAAAAATCAACTGTCAATAAAGCTATTAAAACAAAAGAACTTGAAATGAAAGAGTTAGTTGCAGAACGTATCACACAATTGACAGATGCAGAAGTAGATCAAGTCCTTTATAAAAAATGGTTTGGTTCAGTTCTTGATAAAGTTGAAGAATTAGTCAAATCTCCTCTAAAAGCTGAAATTGCAGTCCTAGAAGAACTCAACAAACGTTACTCATATACCTTGGACAGTCTAGATGATGAAATTTCTAAACTGGAAAAAGATCTAGAAACGATGATGAAGGAATTGGTGGTGCTATAATGACAAATAATAGACATATACCAAAGAGACGCTTTAAAGAGTTTGAGTCGGATAGTGACTGGGAAGAGACAAAGCTAAGAGAACTTTTTCAATATATAGGGAATGCATTTGTTGGGACAGCTACACCGTATTATGTTGAAAGTGGTCATTTTTATCTGGAATCAAATAATATTAAAGATGGGCAAATAAATCACAATACAGAAGTTTTTATAAATGATGAGTTTTATCAAAAACAAAAGAATAAATGGTTGCAAACTGGTGATATTGTGATGGTACAATCAGGCCATGTTGGACATGCTGCTGTAATTCCTGAAAATCTTAACAATTCTGCAGCTCATGCTTTAATAATGTTTAGAAATCCTTCTGAAAATCTTGAATCACATTTTTTAAATTATCAGTATCAAACCACAAAAGCCAAGAAAAAAATCAAGACGATTACAACAGGGAATACGATACAACATATTCTTGCTTCAGACATGAAGGAGTATAAAGTTTACGTTTCGAATCTAGAAGAGCAGAAAAGAATTGGAAACTTCTTCCAAACTATAGATTCTCTCATCACCCTCCATCAGCATAAACTCGACAAACTGAAAAATCTCAAGAAATCTTATCTTGCTGAACTCTTCCCAGCAGAGGGAGAACGAGTACCAAAACGTCGTTTCCCTGGTTTTGAAGGGGAGTGGAAAGAGAAGAAGTTGGGAGAAGTTGTAGAGAAATTTGATAATCTACGTATTCCAGTTGCCTCTAAAGATCGTATAGCAGGTAATATTCCTTACTACGGTGCCAATGGAATTCAGGATTATGTTGAAGGTTTTACACACGATGGAGAATTTGTTTTACTGGCCGAAGATGGAGCAAATGACTTAAATGATTATCCTGTTCAATACGTAAATGGGAAAATATGGGTGAATAATCATGCTCACGTGATACAAGGGAAAAATAATTTGATAGATAATAAATTTTTATTATTCGCTATTAAACAAATACAGATGGAACCTTATCTAGTTGGTGGAGGACGTGCAAAGCTAAATGCTGAAATTATGATGAATTTACCTTTGACTGCCCCTGAAATTTCAGAACAGAGAATGATTGGAGCATTCTTGATGAAAGTTGAGAAACAAATTTCCCTCCAACAAGAAAAACTTGCCAAACTAAAAGATTTGAAAAAAGCATATTTGAATGAACTCTTTGTCTAAGGGAATAAGAAGTCGTTCTAGAAAGGAAACCTTATGGGTCGTACCAACAAAGATGCCTCTGAGAGACATTTTCAGGATGAATTTGTCAGAGAATTAACCAAATTCAGATGGCAAGCTCCAGATAAACTGAATGGTAATCTTCATAAAGTGACTGTTCAGGATTTGATTGAAAACTGGAGAAGTGAACTCAATCGTATTAATGCTGATGTCCTAGAAGGAGTAGCATTAACAGATAGTGAGTTTGAGCAAGTTATATCCAAAGTCAATCAAATCTCTAACAGTTATGAAGCTGCCAAGATTTTATCCATTGAAGGTTCAACTGGGAAGATTGATGGGATTTATCGTGATGATCATCCAGAAGTGACAAGAAAACAAATTACTCTAACCATTTTGAAAAAAGCGCAAGTGAGTGGTGGAGATTCAAGCTATCAAATTGCCCGTGAAGTATCAACACCCAACGGAAATCGTTTTGACCTTGTGCTCTTAATAAATGGACTTCCTTTGATTAATATTGAACAAAAACGAAGTGACAAGAGTCTAGATGAAGCTTTCGGTCAATTCAAACGTTATTATGCAGATGGAGAATACACCAATAACTTCATGGCCTTCTCTCAGATGATGGTCGTGACAACAGATATTGAAACTCGCTATTTTGCGACGCCTAAATCCATCAATGATTTCAATCCTGCTTTCGTTTTTCACTGGTCAGTAACCCAAAAAGGTCAAGATAATGGGAAACACTTGGGGCAACGTGTATTAACGGATTATAGAGAAGTCATTGAACACTTCTTAATGGTACCGATGGCCCATCAGATGGTGGGAGACTATCTCATTATTGATGAAGATCCTGACAATGAAGAAAATCGTCGCCATATGTTGATGCGCCCCTATCAGGTTTATGCTCTGCAGGCGGTCGAAAAGGCAGCATTTGGTTGGGATAATCCAAGTAAAATCCCGCATGGTGGCTTTGTATGGCACACAACAGGTTCAGGAAAAACCATTACTAGCTTTAAAACTGCTCAGTTCTTAGCTACTAGAACTGAGTTTGATAAAGTAGTATTCCTACTGGACAGACGAGATTTAGATGAACAAACTGCAAAAGCCTTTAAAGCTTATTCAGTCTATGAATCAGTAGAGGTCGATGGGACTAAGAGTACTTATCAGTTAAGAAAACAGCTCATGTCTCCAAAGAGCGGGATTGTAGTAACAACTACCTTTAAATTGAGTATATTGGTAAAAGAACTCCTTGAGGCTCAAGATACTAGTTTATCAGATAAGAAGATTGTCTTTATCATCGATGAAGCCCATCGGACAACAATGGGCGACATGATGGGACAGATTAAAGAGTATTTCTTTAAAAATAGCTTGTTCTTTGGTTTTACTGGAACTCCTTTATTTGATGAAAATAAGGTTAAAGGGAAGATTAATGAACGTAGTGAAGTCATTAATACCACTGAAAAACTGTTCGGCCCACTCTTACACCAATATACAATTGATGAAGCTATTGCAGATGGAAATGTCTTAGGTTTCCATGTCGACTACCTCAATACAGGTGAGTTTAGAAGTTATGAAGATCTTCGTGATCAACTAATTGATATTTTAGTTAAAAGGTATCCAAATAAAGAACAAAGAGAGATTGAACGACAAGTTCAACAATGGACTGAACTGGAAGTAGAAAAGAACGCTGTTAAAGAAGGTCTATTATTTTATCAAGATAAATATCATATTCCAAAAGTGGTAGATGAAATCCTATCTGGTTGGAATTCGCAATCTCAACAGGGAGAATTCAATGCGATTCTAACAGTTGCATATAAAGAACGTGTTATCAATTATTACCACGAATTTAAGAAGCAAATTACTGAAAAATTCCAGGAAGGTGATGCGAAACCTAATGTCGTAATGACTTTTAGTTTTGGAAACGAAAATGACCCTGACAATGTCGCTAATGAAGTTGTCGAGGAAATGTTTGAGGATTATGCTGGAATTACTGGCATCAAGTTCTTAGTTGGTGATAGAAATCGTGGTGAGAATGCCTATTTTGAAGATATTACTGCTCGTGCGAAACGAGGAGGAAGTGGCAGAAATCCTAAAAATATCGATATTTTAATAGTCGCAGACCAACTACTAACGGGATACGATGCCAAACGCTTAAATACTCTTTATGTGGATAGAGCGCTAGAACTTCAGAACTTGATTCAAGCTTATTCTCGTACGAATCGTGTATTCGGTTCCTCTAAGGAGTTTGGAACGATTATCAATTTCCAATATCCAAGAATAACAGAATCTCTAGTGAATGATGCCCTTCGCCTATATGGAAGTGGTGGGAAAAACAGTATAGTTCTAGTCAAAAAATATTTCGATGCAGTAATTGAATTAGCTGATAAATTTGCTTATTTAAAAGATGAGTTAGAAGATCCTACAAATTGGGCGTCTATTAAACATGATGAGGAGAAAAAGGCACTCTTTAAAAAAGGATTCATCGATGCAGCAACCCAGTTAGGCAAAGTAAAACAATATTATGAATTTTCTTGGGATGATGAAGCCTTTGGGATGACAGAGCATACATGGCTACAGTATGTAGGTGCTTATAAAAATCTATTTCCAAAAGAACCGAAACCGCCTGGAATATTAATTGATAATATTGTTGGGAATACAAAAATTCAAGGAACACAGGTTATTGATGCCCAAAGCATTTTTACGCTAATTGATAAGAAGACATCAAGTAAGGATGGAGTGTTAGTTATCAATGATAATAACCTAATTTTGATATTGGAACAAATACAAGAACTCAGTAATTTAGGAGAGAATGAATTAGCCGAGTCTCTTAAAATCTTTATTGATGAAGAATTACGTCCAGGGCATTTATCTGCAGACACAGACTTTGACACTGCCTTTAATGCATGGCAGGCACAGAGACAAATGAATTTTGTAGAAAAATTTGCGTCTGAGTGGGGACTGGATAGTCTACTATTAGCTAAATCACTAAAAGCTTATGACTTGAAGAAACCAGATGAAATTCCATTCCGTGAAGATATCGTCAAAACACTCGATGCAACTAAAGCAACAAATCAATTTGCAGGAAACAAACTTAAACTCAACATGGAATTGAATAAAGTTCTTCCAAATTGGATGCAAGAAGTGAAGCTGAAGTATAAGTGATTATATGAATTTAATAAATAAGGATTAAAGTAATATGAAAAACATAATTTCAAAAATGGTTGATTACTCTTGGTTAGGTTCGTGGGCAATCTGGGAAAATGATAAGGGTGAAGAAGGATTTTCTAAAAGTACAGATATCAGGGAAAATATAGACTTTAATAAGTATGAAAAAGAATTACAACAGAATAATTTTGTGATTTTGGCTATGAATCCTGGCGGAGAAAGCAATCTTAACAATTTAAACAATTTATCAAGAAAGAAACAAGTTACTAATCCTTGGAATAATTTCCATAATAAAGGAAGAAGTAATGATCACTTTCTTGCTTCCGCATTCAATAAAAGTAAATTACGTGGTTCCTATATAACAGATTTTTTACCGATAATTGGTAGCGAAAGTAATAAAATTTCAGAAATCATTAATGATTTAGAAAAAAATAACAAAAAAGTCCTAGAAAGATTCGTTAGAGAATTAGATACTGAAATATCTACTTTGCTTCCAGATTATGAGGAGGTTAATTTGATTTGTCTAGGAGAGAAAGCTGCAAGTTGGGCGAAAAAATTTCTATCAGATGAACAAAGTAGATTTAGTAACCTTGAGAAAAAATATAAGGTATATCAAATATATCACTACTCTTTCTTCGCAAGTACTGCTAGAAAAAAATATGCTGAAAAGCATAACATTGAAAACAATTATTCGATCATTGTAAAACACCAATTAAATGAGCAAGGGTTGAAAATTTAGATATGAAGATTGTAATAGTTTTTAGCTGTAGTTTTATAAAAGGAGAAATTTTATGAAATTTAACATAGTTATTGAATACAATGTAGAAAACGTTAATGATAAAGAACTCAATAAAGATATTGAGTTTGAATATCATAATCGTATCTATAAAGAAGATGGTGAGAAAAAAGCGAAAATATATTCTGACGCTGTAAAATTTAGAAAAAATAAAATTGAGATTGAATGTAAACGTACCACAGCAATTGATTTAAATAATTGTTGGAAAACAAAAAGAAGCAACTTTAAAAGATGTATAGTATCATCATTATTTTATGTCTATAATTTTTATAGACAGCCGATAGAAATTAAATCAATTATAATTAGTGATGGTAGTAAGAATAAAATTGCTATCCCATTTGTTCAAGAATTTGTGACACCACTTCCAGATAGTTTTGTTATTGATGAAAATATTAAATATTTATTTAAAATGATCAGCCACAAGGAAGTCTCGGATGTAATATATAGAGTTCTTCATTCACAAGTGCTATTTAATAAAAATAAAGATTTTTACAATGCCTATCGTTCTTTTAATACCATGTATACTTTTTATTATACTTTTCACAATAAATTTATTAATAAAATAAGTAATAAAAAGGTCGACAAAGATGCAATAATATGTTTACTACAATTAAAAAATATTGAGTTAAGTTTAACAAATTCAATTTCTTTTTCAGAAAGTTTTTTTGTAAATAATACTGATGAATTATTCAAACTAGTTCTTGTTTGGCTTATAAGTGAAAATGTTGAGAAAAATAGCTTCCAAGGTATAATAGGTAATCAATGTTTTAAATATGAGAACAAACATGTTTTAGAGTTATTGAAGAAAGTCTTAGAGAGTTATTATCAAGTTACTGATAATTATAACTCTGTTTTAGATGACTTCGAGAAAAGATATAAGAAAAAGAAGGAGTCTTGCAAAATCAATTTTTTACAACTGATTGCTCTTTATGCTCAGCATAGAAGGAACAAACTTTTACACGGTGAACATGTTGATCCTACATTTTTAATTCCTGACGTGAATGCTGATATTCTAGCCTATATCTCTGATATTGTATTTCAAGTTAGCATTGATTTAGTTAATAATATTGAGAAGAATGATTTTAGTGAAGCCAAGATTTTTTAAATAATATAAGTTATTTAATAATTTAATTAGAGTATAAAGAAAAAGGAAGTACCTATAAATAAAACTAGAATAAAGATGTAATCATTTTTAAATTATTACATTTTAATTAAAAATCTAAAAACAGGAGTATAAATTATGGTTTTGGAAACAGGCTTAAAGGTTGTAATAAGAGTGTACTACTCAAAAGCACATAAAGAGTTTTTGCAAACGGGTTATTGTGTTAAGGTTAATCAAGAAGAATTCAAGGATTTAGCTGGGATAAGCTGTAAGGATGAGAGTGTTGCAAAATTTGATACATTGAAAATAGCAGCGAGCGTTATACAAAGAAGCTTTAAAAACACCCCTGATATAAGATATGTTCCAATGTATGAATATGATGCTATTTGGTTAGATGAAAAGGAGAAAAAATTTAATAAATAGAATTAATGAAACTAAATTGAAGAAGCACTATCAGGTATGACATAAATTAACGTTAATTATGGATTAGAATAAGCATTTAATGAAACTATTTTACAAAAAGACCATTAAGAGAGCTCTTAATGGTCTTTTGATATATAAAACATTTTAGGTATCGAAAACTAATTTGAGCCCAGATAAGTAAATAGTTGTTTTTGTCAATATTCTTGGATAAAAATATCCTAATTTCTCCAATCTCTTAATCCTTCTTGAAGTTTAAGTCTAATCTTCTCAAATCTAGCTTTAGCTGTTTTATCGTTTATACCTAGTTCGGCGGCCAATTGTCTAAATGACTTATTATTCTCCACACGTTCTACAAAAAGTTTATATTCGCTAGGGCTTAAGCCCTTTAATGCTTTATATAGCATTGAATTTCTCTCTGTTTCCATTAAATTGTCTAATGAATTAGGAATACTATTTGGAATTAGGTCTATTAATTCAGTGTATTTTCCATCATTTGAAACGATCTTATTCAGACTAGTTAAATGATAACGAGAATCTTGTCGAAGTGAGTTTTCGAATTCTTGATCTAGAAGTTTCAACACGGTATCCCAGTCGTTTTGCTTTTTAGCTTGAAGTATTTTTTCTTCTCGTTTATTAATAATTTTTGACATTTTCTTGTCCTTTCCATAAGTGGTATAAAACGACGAAAAGAAACAAGAAAACATTGACCTTATATGACGGAGGAACAATGAATTTCACATGTCTCAATCCGCCTTTAGTAGTGGGTCAAACTTAAAATAATGGAGAAAGAATATCTTAATCTTCTTTCATAGATACAAACCTCCTTCTTATAAACGCGGTATTGATCATTAAAATTAGACACGAAAAAAAGGCCAACAATCTTTCTTTTGTTGGCCTTTTTCCTATTTATTGAAGATTCGAGAGCGCACTAAAAACACTTCCAATAGTTATTGTTAAAACATTGGTTTATTGGTCTATGAGCACATTATAATATAGAAGTGACAACTCTCTATATCTTCTCTGATATTCCTCCACTCTAATAATTAGAGCTCTATTTTCTTAAAAATTCCTCCTGCTCTATCTCTAGAGCTTTCACTGTAAGTATATAATCTAAAAAATTATATACAAAAAAGACCGATAATTTTTTCTTATCGGTCTTTTTTTCCTTACTTATAAAATAAAAGAGAGTACACAAAAAACATATCTAACAGTCACTTTTTTGACTGAGACTTAGTAATTCTTAGCCGCAATAGCTCTCTATATATTTCTATATTTCCTCCTGCCCTAGGTGGAAGAAGCCTAGGGTTTCTTATAGATTCATTATATCAGAACTAATAAGAATTGCAATATAAAACAGTTGACAACTTAATGACAAAAAAAATAATTTTAAAATTTTTTTCTAAATACCTCCGAATTTAATTAGAAATTGTCCTTATAGATAAGGAGGTGGTTGTTATGATTGTTTAATAAAATAAATCGAAGAATATGACTGGAGTACAATAAATAAGAAAGAGGTACATTACATGAAAACAAAAAATCGAAAAAATGGTTATTCAGCTAATACTGCAAAACAATATGTTGATCAAAAACAAGCAATTCACTGCTTGAGCACTGAATTTGAAGCACAAATCAAGTTTGAAGATGGTCAGCCAACTGGTGAGATTATTGGCCACAAAGCTTGGTTCTCACAGAAAGGATTGCCGCCATTCCAGGTTAAATTCGAATCTGAAGTAACTCTTCCATCGTATCTAGCAATGGTAGACTTTGATGGATTAGAAGCCTGTGAAGTTGGCTATAATGTCTATTTCCGTGCCAATAACATCAAAGAGGTCAAATAATGACTGATAAAGAGCTTGCCCAATACTTGCTCCAATCCCTAAATATGGGACTTGGCAGTATTATGCAGGGAGAAACTAGCTATACTAACTCTTTTACTATAAAAAATATGCAAAATGGTTTTTTATTTATCCCACGATTACCGGCGGGATATATCATTGACGATGAACTTTATCAGAAAATTTTTCTGATTGCTAATGCTGCTCTCTACCCACGATACACAGTTCTTAAACAGAACTCTGCATACTTTCTTGCTCTTGAAACCGATGATATCCATGTTCAAAGAGGTTTGTTTTTCCCTTGGAAAGAAGGAATTTCTGAAAGGCTTATAATTTCGGATTTGGATCAGTTTGTTTTGAAAGAAAAAAAACATAAGATTCCGATTATGAAGAATCTAACTCTGGATTTTAATAAAGTAACTTCTGTAGCTATTGCAGGAAATAGTGGATCTGGGAAATCTTATGCTCTGACGTACTTTCTTAGCTTACTGAAAAATTTTTCGGACTTAATTATTGTCGACCCCAAATTTGATACACCATCAAGATGGGCTCGTGAAAATGAGATTGAAGTCATTCATCCTCAGCGCAATCGTTCAAAGTCTGATTTTGTATCAGAGATAAATGAAAATTTAAGCTCATGTTTGAATCTTATTCAAGAACGTCAAGAAATTCTCTATGACAATCCTGACCAAGAGTTTAAGCATTTAACTATTGTAATAGATGAAGTTCTCGCACTTTCTGAAGGGGTTAATAAAACGATAAAAGAATCTTTCTTTTCACTACTATCCCAAGTTGCACTTCTCGGACGAGCGACCAGAGTACATCTTTTATTAGTTAGCCAGCGTTTTGACCACAATACAATCCCGGTTTCCGTTAGAGAGCAACTGAATGTGTTGATTCAGATTGGAAACATCAATAAGAAGACAACACAATTTCTGTTCCCGGACCTTGATCCAGAAGGGATTGTGATTCCTATTGGCAAAGGTACCGGTTTGATACAAATCATTGATAATGAGCATCCCTATCAAATTCTTCCCCTGCTCTGTCCGACTTATTATACAAAGAAAGGTATTTTATGAATATCAAAAAGAATTTCTTTCAGAGAAGTTTTAATATTACAGTGACGATACTTATGTATGGCTTGTTTTTCCTTTGCTTGACAATTGGTCTTAGATTGCTGCAGGATTTGATGGCAAATGCTCAAAGTACATACTTATCTCATCTGTTTGATGCGATAAAGCAATGGGCTAGTAAAGGTGAGTACTATACAAATATTCTAGCAATTTTATTACCGTTAATCGCAGTATTTCTCATTATAGTTGAGTTGATTTTACGTGCTATTTATGACAAACCGAGTAATTACTTTAGATCTGCTTATCAAACACTGCGCCTCATTCAGTTTTTGAGACAAGACGAGAATTCTCAACTAGCCTTTTCAATCGATAATTCATCTACTGTAACCAGGTTCAATCCTATTCTTAGAAAATTCAATAGAGCTACATCTAAGTGCGTTGTTGATGTAAGAAAAGATTCTGTGACGATTTTGATTAAGTATCCAAAAACCCAGCAGTCTCAGAAATTACTAAGAGAAATGGAAAACTATATCAAAGAAGAAATTTCTAGTCGCAATCCAGAATATTATTTTTCTGCACCAAATAGGCAAGGTAATAAGCTCTGGTTTAAATCTACAAAAAGATAAAATGTTGGCGGTACTCGGTTCACGTAGTGAGGGCCGAAAGTACTGCCTTATCATGCAATCTAATTGACAGAACCAATGGGACTACTACGACCCATTGGTTCAATAATCAATAACCACACTAATTGCAGAAAAATTGAAAATGATTTTTGAAAGGAGATATTCATGGTCAAAGATAAACGTTCGAATAAATGGGCATTTCTGATTTATCAAGAAAGTACACCGGAAAATTATCTTGATATTCTAGAGGAAATGCATATTCCATTTGTATTGAGTCCTTGGCACGATAAGGATGTAAATAAAGCAACAGGAGAATTTAAAAAAGCGCATAAGCACGGAGTCCTATTTTTCGAATCACTTAAAAGCTATACGCAGGTCTCAGAGTTACTAACTGCAAAACTGCATGCACCTTCTCATGTAGAAGTAGTCATGTCACCAAAAGGTATGTATGATTATTTCATACACGCAGAGAATCCTGATAAAACACTCTACAATATCGATGAAATTGAATCAGGTTGTGGTTTTGAATTGGAGAAATTTCTAATCACTAACAATAACGAACAATTTCTTTCAACTGTGATTGATATTATCGAAGAACACAACTTTATTGAGTTTAACAATCTTGTTAGATATGCACGAGTTGAGAACCCCTTGCTTTTAAATATAATCATAAATAAAACATATTTCTTCGCAAAATATCTCGATTCACGTAGACACTCAAATCATAAAAAGGAGAGTGAACAATGACGAATAATGAACTTATAAAATTGAATCAAATCGAGCAGATTTTAAACTGTTTGCTGGCTTTGATACAGAAACAGGAAAATACTCAAAATCATGCAAGTATACTTACTCAGAAAGAGCTGCTTTCGATACTTAAGATTTCACCAAACACATTGAAGTCGTGGGAGAAGACAGGGCTCAAGCGTTTAGAACCACCAATCGAGGGGACTCGTACAGTCTACTACAGAATGGAGGATGTGCTGATCTATTTAACTCCTTAATTCTAAAAATGTGCTAAAATAGTAATATCACATGAAATATGTGAGGTTGTTATTTTAGCCTTTTATATCCGAACGTGAAAGGCTACTATGCAGAAAGAAACTATCATTCACAACAATCGAAAAGTCATTAAAACTACCAAGAGTAATGGAACTATTAGCTATACGCAACGTGGTGTATATATTGGTGTAGATGTTAAAACTGGTAAAAAAGTTACATCATCTATAACTGCTAAAACTCTAAAAAGTCTTGATAGGAAAATCATTCAAGCTAGACTTGAATTTGAAGCGAAGGGTTCAACTTTAAAAGAGACTTTGTTGATTAATAACTTCGAGGAGTTAGCTGAAGCCTGGTTTGTCAGTTTTGTAACTTGGGTGACTTCTCAGAACACAATCAACCGAGTTCGAAGCTATCTTGATACCTATATCATCCCGAAGTTTGGTGAATATAGGCCTGAAGAAATAAAATCTGCAGATATTCAGATTTGGGTTAACAAACTAGCTCAACAATCTAAAAAGTCTGTTGAATCAGGTGTTAAAAAATCCAAAAAGGGACACGCAAAAGATTTCGGTGCAGTTATCTATAAGCTCAGTGATATTTTCGATTATGGGATTACAAATTTTGAACTTTCTCATAATCCAGCTCGGACAGTAAAAATCCCTCCAAAACCGAAGGTGGTAAAGGAGAGAATTATGGTATTGCATGGAGAGGACTTGGCTACTTGGCTGAACTATCTTGATACTCTTCCTGATACTCGAGCAAATCGAAGATTTAAGGTCATCTGCGACACACTACTGGCTTCTGCGCTTCGAATCAATGAACTTCTTGCTTTGTCAATCCATGATCTCGATTTTGATTCCAATGAAATTATCGTCAATAAAACGCTAATGTGGAGAGCTGGAAATAAGAAACTTGGGATTAAGGGTGAGATTGTTTGTAAGAACAGTGCCAAAACTGATTCTGGTAACAGAAGAGTTGCAGTCCCGAGACAAGTCTTAGATGACTTGAAAGCTTTTCATGCTGAGATGAGTGATTACTTTGTGAGCCATGATTTACCAACTGTGGATCTAATTTTCCCGACAATTTACGGGAACTATATGTGTGACAGAAATGAACGTGCAACGCTTAAAAAGCGTTTGACTGAGTTGGGACTACCAAACTATGGTTTTCACCTTTTCCGCCATACACATGCTTCTTTAATGCTGAATGCTGGTGCAAACTGGAAAGAGCTCCAGATAAGAATGGGACATAAGTCGATTAAAACAACAATGGATACTTATGCTGAATTGGCACCTAAAAAGAAGGCAGAAGCAGTTGAAATCTACCTCAAAGAAATTGCAAAATTGACGGCATAGCAAAATGACTACATTTATGACTACATTTTCTATAGAACAATCTTAAGACGTTGATATGACGGCGTTTACAGGGTGCTAAAATAACATTAACAACCTTTACAGAGGTTAAGTAAGGGTTTCAGTACACGTCAATAGACGTCAAAATATTGATTTTAAGCGATTTTTGATTTTTTGAAACTCATTATATCGCACTACAAATCAATAAAAACTCTACCTTTTACTCTACCTTTTTTAGATAAATATATCATCTGGATATTGAAGTTAAGCCCTGCTATCATTTCGATGGCAGGGCTTTTTAATGTTTGGTACACTACCTTCTTATCTATATTTTGATGGAGCTGAAGTTGACATCTACAAAGTTTAATGTTAGAATACATTCAAAAATATATTTGAATGAGGTGTTTTATGATTCAAAATATTGTTACTTCAATAATCCTGTATTCTGGGACAGCCGTAGACTTACTTATTATCCTAATGTTATTTTTTGCCAAAAGAAAAAGCAGAAAAGACATCATTAACATCTATTTAGGACAATTTCTAGGCTCTGTTAGTCTAATATTGCTAAGTTTACTTTTTGCATTTGTCTTAAATTATATTCCTAGTAAAGAGATTTTAGGTTTGCTCGGTTTGATTCCAATTTTCCTAGGACTCAAAGTTTTGCTTTTAGGAGATTCTGATGGAGAAGCTATTGCAAAAGATGGTTTGCGAAAAGACAATAAAAACCTGATTTTTCTAGTCGCTATGATTACTTTTGCAAGTTGTGGCGCTGACAATATTGGTGTCTTTGTCCCATATTTTACCACCTTAAATTTAGCGAATTTGATAGTGACTTTACTTACTTTTCTAGTCATGATTTATCTCTTGGTTTTTTCTGCCCAAAAATTGGCACAAGTCC